>Ga0172380_10001803_pt1 | contig 36128 bp, 32 predicted proteins | sample Leawe162metaG_FD_119747 | JGI IMG/M metagenome (GOLD analysis project Ga0172380, IMG submission 119747) | Leachate microbial communities from a municipal landfill in Southern Ontario, Canada - Leachate well 162 metaG | ecosystem: Engineered > Solid waste > Landfill > Unclassified | place...
AACCACGAAGTCAATAAGAACACTGCGTAGTAAAGCTATAAACAAAGAAAAACTTTCACCACAGAGCTCACCGAGAAGAATCACGGAGAACACAAAGATAAAACAAGAAATATTAAAAGGCATAAAAGATTTTATCGCTAAGGTCGCAAAGAAGAGCAAAGGACGCAGAGAGAACAAAAAACAATATTAACCTGTTTGAAATAGAAGGAAGAAAAATCGGAGGAGGATGATAACTAATATTTACGTTTTTTTGATGAAATAAAACCACTATTTTATCTTTTTATAGTTTAAAATTTTATATGGCAAAAACTAAAACTCCGGTCACAAAAGGCAAACCCGCAGTGACTAAAAACACACAAGAGAAAACCGGTTTTACATTTTTTGATGATAATAAACCTGTGGTTATTCTTACGCTTATCGGTATTATTCTGCTCGCAATTCTTATCTTCTTTAACAAAGGTGTTTTTGAAGGCAAGATATTTGCATCGGCAGACAATCTTTCTCCTCTGACCTTCAGGACTTTTCTGAATGACGCAAAGGAGCAGGGGATTTTTCCGTTATGGATTCCGTATATTTTCATGGGAATGCCCTCGCTGGCTTCGATGACTGCGGCAGTTCCTTCTCTGCATAATATCTATTCGTTCATATGGGATAAGGCATTTGAAATATTTTCGGGCGGAAACTTGTTTGCGCTTACACTGCCTTACTATTTCATTTTTGGTTTAACGCTGTTTCTTTATGCGAGGTATAAGTTTAAGAATAATCTCATATCACTTTTTGTATCGCTGCTCGGAGTTTTTGCCACGGGAATAATTCAGCTGATAATCGTAGGGCATCACACTAAGATGATGACATTTGCGTTCTTTCCGCTTGTACTTTTTATACTTGAAAAGGTTGCTGATGATGAAGAAAAGAACTGGTACAGGCTGTTCTTCTTCTTTGCGGTACTGACTATTACGCTTTACCTGCAGGTGCACTTTCATCATATTCAGATGCTTTTCTATTCGTTTATGATGATAGGACTTTATATGCTTTACCTGCTAATCTATGCTTTTGCAAAGAAGCTTCAGAAAGCAAATATTGTAAAATCATTCATAATGCTTGTTGCAGGTCTTGTTATTGCATTTGCCATGGATGCGGATATTATTCTTTCCATAAAGGAATATAATCAGTACTCGATGCGCGGACAGCCAAGCATTACAGCCATTTCAGAAGGCAAGGGTGATGAGAAACCATTAAACTATGAATATGCTACAAACTGGTCTTTCAGTCCGGGCGAAGTTTTAACTTTTGTACTTCCATATTATTACGGTTTCGGAGGAGTTGAAGTTAAAGATCCAAAAACAAATCAAACACAACGGGCAAATCTCTACTGGGGACAGATGCCGTTTACTGATTCACCTGTTTACTTCGGAGTGATTGTACTGCTGCTTGCAGCGATAGGTGTGTTTTATAACTTTAAACGGAATCCGTTTGTACAGGCGACAACGTTTATAATTATATTCTTTCTATTCCTTTCTTTTGGAAGGACGTTTCCATTGATTTACGACATATTCTATAATTACTTTCCGTATTTCAGCAGTTTCAGGGCACCTGTGATGATTCACTATTACATAGACCTTGCATTCGTTATACTTGCAGGATACGGACTTGTATCAATAATCTCATTCCTGAAAAATTCAACGGACGAGAACAGGCTGCTTAAGACTTCTTATATAGTCGGCGGTATTGCTTTGTTGATGTTCTTTATATCACTTGTGGGTTTTGAATCATCGTACACAAATTCTGTTCTTAATGGACCAATGGCTCAGAAGCTTTCTGCACAGGGCTATCCCGCTCAGCAGGTTACAGGTTATCTGAAACAACAGGTTGCACCGGTTGCATACGAAAATCTGATATCTGATCTAAGAATGCATGGATTTCTTATACTAATAGTTGCAGTGCTTATTTATCTTTATGCGAAGAGGAATATTGCGAGAAACGTTATGCTGCTCGGAATTATAGTAATCGGTCTTTTTGACCTGCTAAGCGTAAGTGCAAAAACATTGCACTGGGATGAAAAGAAACAGAGAGATGACACATTTGCTGAGACCGATTATACGAAGTGGCTGTTGAGCAAAGAGCCTGAGACGCACAATTACAGAGTCGCAGTTATGAATAAGGGTAATCTTATAACTTCGAACGACCTTGCTTACTTCAGGCTGCATCAATTCAACGGATATCAGGGCGCAAAGATAAGAATTTATCAGGATGCTGTTGATGTAGCAGGCGGCGAGAATCCTTTCCTTATGGGGCTTGCGAACGTAAAGTATGTAATCTCTGACAGTCCGATTAATGACACTCTTGCATACACGGAAGTTTACAGAGGAAGCAATATTATATACATGAACAAATTTGTTATGCCGAGAGCTTACTTTGTGAACGAATACAAAGTGGAGAAGGGTATTGATATTCTTAACAGCATACGTGCAGTTAACTTTGACCCGCGCAACACTGCATTTCTCGAGAAGAAACCTGATGTGAATATTGACAAGGCAGATTCAACAAGTACTGCAAGAATTACGAAGTTTGGAATACATGATATCGAATACGAAGTCAGTGCTTCGGGAAACAATCTGCTGGTACTGAATGAAATTTACTATCCTGCGGGATGGAAGGCATTCGTTGACGGGAAGGAAACAGAAATTTATAAAACAAATTATTTCCAGAGGTCGATTGTCGTACCTGCGGGAAAGCATAAAGTAGAGTTAAAGTTTTATCCTGAAACATATTACACAGGAAAGAAAATAAGTATTGCCGCTAACATACTCGTAACGATAATCCTGATTGGAGGTATTGCGGGAATATTTATTTCAAGGAAAAAGAAGGAAACGGAAGATACAACTAAATAAATTAACTTATTATGTTTAAGAAAATATTAATAGCTAACAGGGGAGAAATTGCCGTAAGGATTATAAACACGGCAAGAGAAATGGGTATTAAGACTGCAGCGGTTTATTCGGATTTTGATAAGTACTCGCTTTACACAAAACTTGCCGACGAGGCTTATTATATAGGGCAGTCGCCTGCTGCACAGAGCTATCTGCTTGCTGACAGGATTATTGAGACGGCAAAGAAATGCGGAGCAGAGGCTATACATCCGGGTTATGGTTTTTTATCAGAGCGTGCTGTTTTTGCAAAGGCATGCGAGGATAACGGAATAAAGTTTATCGGTCCGCCGCATCAGGCGATTGAAGACCTCGGCAGCAAGACTAAGGCAAAACAGCTTGCGATAAAGAACAAGGTACCCGTTGTTGCAGGAACAGATTCTGCAGTTACGGATATTGAGGAAGCAAAGAAGGTAGCGAAGAAGATAGGATTTCCTATCATGATAAAGGCAAGTGCAGGCGGAGGCGGTAAAGGAATGAGAGTCGTAAGAGCAGAAGACGAACTCGAAGCTGCAGTTCGCATGGCGCAGAATGAAGCAAGGTCTTCTTTCGGAGATGAGAGCGTCTTTATTGAGAAATATGTTGATTCGCCGAAGCACATTGAGTTTCAGGTACTTGCGGATGAGCACGGCAATGCAGTTCATCTCGGTGAGAGAGAATGCTCGATGCAGAGACGTCATCAGAAGATAATTGAAGAGACTCCATGTTCAATCATGGATGATGATTTGAGATACAGGATGGGAGAATGTGCAAAGACAATCGTTCTTGCGGCAGGATACATGAATGCGGGAACGGTTGAGTTTATGGTAGATAAGGATAATAACTTTTACTTCCTTGAAGTTAATACACGTCTTCAGGTTGAGCATCCAATAACTGAAATGAGAACAGGGCTTGACCTTGTTGAGCAGCAGTTAAGGATAGCTTCAGGCGAGAAGCTGAAATTTAAACAGGAAGACATAAAATTCAAGGGTGCTGCGATTGAGTGCAGAATTTGCGCGGAAGACCCTGATAATAATTTCATGCCTTCAATCGGCAAGCTGAAATACATAAGCCGCAACCTCGGGAACGGAATGCGTGAAGATACAGGAATCGAGCAGGGGAACGAGATATCGATTTATTACGACTCGATGATAACAAAACTTATTGCTTATGCTCCCGACAGGAAAAGCGTTATAGACAAGATAGAGCGTGCTTTGCTGAACTACACTGTGGTAGGGGTTAAGACAAACATAAGCTTTCTTTTAAAGCTTCTTAAATGTCCCGAATACTTTGAGGGTGCTTACAACACACAGTTCGTCGAGAAGACTTTCATGCCGAGGCTTGAAAAGGAGAAGAATGAAATCAGTGACGAGCTCAGGAAAGCAATTGCAATAGGTTCTATTATTATGAAGGAAAAACATGAAAGTTCATCAGCTGTAACTACGGGAGGTAATAATAAGAACAAAGCCAAAGGCGGATGGTTAAGAAGAAAGGAGCTGCACTAATTATGAAGAAGTATCTTATTAACATTAATGAGAATGAAACACCCATGGAAGTAATGCTTTCAGGGAACAGTGTTAAGTTTGCAGACAATGACACAGAAGAATTTGAATATAAATTCCTTACGGATGAACTGCTTCTTGTAAGGCTCGACCATAAGAATTATCTTTTCAAAGCAGACGAAACTATAGAGAGTGAGATAAAGCATACGGAGTTTATGCTTGAATACAATTCACGGTACTATCATACAGTCTGCAAGAATGAAATGGAAGTGCTCATGGAGAAATTTGCAAAGAGCCGCGGAACAGTAAAGATAAAGAACGAACTTCTCTCACCGATGCCGGGAGCTATTGTAAAGATTAATGTGAAGGAAGGCGATGCTGTAAAGAAAGGACAGGTGCTTGTTGTGCTTGAAGCGATGAAAATGGAGAACGAACTGAAAGCCGCGGGTGACTGCAAAATAGCTAAGATACTTATTGAGGAAAAGGAATCTGTTGACAAGAATCATTTGCTGATTAAGTTTGAAGTCTAATTAAAGAATAATATATGTTAGCTTTTGCTTCAATATTTGCGGCTATAATTCCGATGGTAACGTATCTGCTTGTTATCTGGTGGATGGACAGAAACGAAAGAGACCCATTCGGGATTGTCTTTCTAAATTTCTTCTGGGGAGCGACAGGTGCGATAATACTCGGTATAATCGGAAGCCTGATATTTCAGATACCATTGACGCTTGGAATATTTGCTTTCTTTGGTGATGCTGCAGGAGACCTTGCCGACCTGTCGGGTGCTATTATCACTGCTCCGCTTGTTGAAGAGCTGACAAAGGGAATATTCTTAGTAATGATTTCCATGACAAGAAAGTTTGACGGAGTTGTTGACGGAGTAGTTTACGGAGGCGCAATTGGTCTTGGATTCGGGATGACCGAAAACTTCCTGTACTTTCTTTCTTACGGACAAGAACCTGTCTCATGGCTGGTGCTTGTTATAATCAGAACATTGTTTTCTGCCGTTATGCACTGCATGTCAACTGCGACTCTCGGCGGTTTTATAGGAATGGCAAAGTTCAAACCGGCAGGATATAAAATACTATTAATCCCTGCAGGTTACATCATTGCGGTGTTTCTTCATTTCTCATGGAACCTTACAGTCAGTTTTGACAGTACTGCATTGATAGGATTTGCTTTCCTGTTCATATACTTTATTGCATGGATTGCATTATTTCAGGTTGGTATTTACATGGAAGGCAAAACGATTACGAAAGAATTATATGAAGAATCATCAAGCGGACTTATACCTTCGGAACACATGAATCATCTGCCGTATGTATCAAGACGCAATAAATACGGATGGTGCCCTCAGGGAGTTAAGCAGAAAGATTATGTAAGGACGGCAATAACTCTTGCACTCAGAAAAAATCAGGTTAAAAATCTGAAAGGTTCAAAGCGTACTTCATACGAGCAGGAAATTGAAAGGCTCCGTTACGATATAAAGATAATGTTTTATAATGCGCATGTGCAGTATTATTACAACAATAATAAAGCCTGAGCATTTACTCTATGAATGATGAGATAGTTCTTTCAGTTGTAATTGCTACATGGAATACGAAAAAGCAAACTGAAGAGTGCATTCAATCAATCATAAGCCTTCCTGAATATTCGGATAATACAGAAATTATTCTTATTGATAATGCCTCTAATGACGGGACTGCAGAATCCGTCAAAGAGAAATTCCCGCAGGTTAAACTAATTATCAACGATGAAAACACAGGATATGCTCCTGCCTGCAACAAGGGAATAAGTGTATCACGCGGCAAATATATATTACTGCTGGGAAGTGATACAATTTTAAAGCCGGGCAGTTTGAAGAAGACTGTTGAGTATCTTAATAAAAAACCTGATGCAGGTGCTGTCGGCTGTAAGCTTATGTATCCTGACGGTACGCTTCAGGGAAACTGCAAAAGATTTCCAAAACTCTTTAATGCTTTCTTAACATATACATCTTTGAACAGGTTTAACTATGATTATGATATGCGGGGATTCGACTACAATGAAACTATACAGGTAGAACAGATTGCAACGACCTTTCTGATGGTGCGGGGTGATCTAATGAAAAAACTGAAAGGATTTGATGAAAGCTACAGGATAATGTATAATGATGTTGACCTATGTAAACGCATATACGAAGAGGGAAAGAAAATAATGTTTCTTCATGATGCAGAGGTTTATCATCACGGAAGTCTATCGACAAACAAAGCAGACTATAAACTCAGAAAAGTAATGTACGAAGATATTTACCGATACTACAAGAAAAATCACGGTGCGAAAGCTTCTTTTCTATTGCCGGTATTAAAAATAAGATTATTATCCATTAAATTATTCAAGAGCTGAAAATAGATTTGGCAAAACTTATAAAATACATACAGGATAATATCACTACTTCGAAAACGGGAATAAAGGATATGACTGTTTCTTTCGCCCCGCAGATTGCATCTGCTGTATTTGGTTTTGCTATATCGATTCTGCTTGCACGCGGACTTGGTGCTGAAAGCCTTGGGAAATATGCACTCATCACAAGCTTTGCTGCACTAATAACAGGATTTTCCGACCTTGGCATAAACCAGACTGCGATTAGGTTTGCATCAAGGGCTGTATCAAAGAATGATGATGAGCTCCAATATGCCGTGCTGCGCTGGGCTTTACGAATCCGGTTTTCTCTTGTCCTTTTACTTTTCATAATTTCTTACTTTATTGCCGAAGTAGTAGCAACGGATTTCTGGAGCAGTTCCGAACTTGCTACATTAATCAGAATTAATCTTCTTATTGTCCTTTTTAATGTATTCTCATCAATACCGATAATTTACTTTCAGTCAAAACGGCTATTCGGAAAGAATGCATTTGTTGCGGTAGGGCAGGCGGTAATAAATTTTTCAGGAATTGCGTTTATAGCGATTACCGGAACGTGGACTATCTACAACGTCATAGTTGTTACAGTAATCGCCAACTTGATTGGCATGCTTGTATTTCTTGTAATAGTGCCGCGCCGAGCTATCTTCAGAATGCAGGATTTCAAAAACGGTTTTACGAAAATATTCCGTGCACCAAAAGAACATTACATAAACGAAACCACAGTCGATAAGTCTTCAGCAGAATCATTTGCAATCTTTATGGTTATCACTTCAATTATAGTGATACTTACTATGCAGGCAGATGTATGGCTGATGGGACGCTATCTAACAAAAGACCAGATAGGGATTTATAATGTTGCGACAAAACTTGCGTTGCCGCTTATGATGTTTCTGAATGCGTTTAACACAGTTCTGTGGCCAAGGGCTTCAGCAGCTACGAGTATGGAAGAAACTATGGCTCTTCTGAAGAAGACAGTTAAGATTAGCTCACTTGTGTTTTTATTTGTGCTCATATATTCGTTCTTTGCCCCCATGCTTATTACATTTATATACGGACTTGCCTATGACAGCTCAATAATGCTGAGCCGTATTCTTTGTTTCCGATACAGCATATCAATACTTGTATGTCCAATTGGAATTATAGGATATAATCTCGGGTTTGTACGCATATACTGGAAAGTAAATCTTATACAGCTGATATTTGTCGTGTTAATTAATGTCTTTCTGCTTCCCGTAATTGGAGTCTATGCATCTGCACTGGCACTTATAGCGAACGAACTTACAGGGTTTATTGCATCGGTTCTTATAATAAGATATAAAATAAAGAAAGCGAATGCGTAAACAAGTGAACATATTGTTTATAACGGAAAGCTTTTACCCGAATACAGGAGGAGTGGAAAAGCATGTGCTTGAACTTTCCAAGAAGCTTATCGGGGAAGGTAATAAGGTCACAGTGCTGACTTATAAAAGAAATATTAATGATGCTGATACGGAAAATGTATCGGGTGTTTCAGTATACAGGCTTTCAAAAACAAACAGCAAGTATTCAAACTATGCAGGAATATTGTATCAGATTTTTTCGAAAGGCATTCTAAAAGGTCCATACGATATAATTCATTACCATGATTATTCGGTATTCAACATACTGAATCCTATACTTTCGTTAAAGCATGAGATAAGAAATAAAAAGACATACATAACATTTCACGGATGGGAAGGAATATTCCCTGTTCCGGATTTTATAAAGAAGAAAAGAAATTACGCTGCAGAAAAGTCGTACGGAAATATATGCGTCGGGCATTTCATAGAAAAATGGTACGGCACTAAAGCTGACATCGTAACATATGGAGCAGTAGAAGAACGGGAATTAAATTCTATAACTGAGAAAACAATATTATATGCAGGCAGACTTGAACCGGATACAGGATTCCCGGTGTTGCTTGAGGCATTCAATGAAATAGTAAAACATCATCCTGAATATAAATTCGTTGTATGCGGTAACGGTTCTCATATAAATATAATTAAGAATAATCCAAATATAATATATCATGGATGGGTTGACGACACGTTGGAATATGCAGCAAAGGCGGAGGTTGTTTTCGCATCCGGTTATCTGTCTATGCTGGAAGCTTTTATACTGAAGAAGAAAGTACTCGGTTATTATAATAATGATTTGAAGAAAGATTACTTTGAAATGATTCCGCAATGTAAAGATTTAATGTGGACAGCCGGAAGCAAGGAAGAAATAATCAAGCTGTTTAATGATATGCTTGCAGATGACATAAAAGCGAATACAGCTTATAACTTTGCAAGAAAGTATTCATGGAATAATTTAAAACAGGATTATTACAGACTTTGGAATTTATAAACAGTAAATACATAAAGAACGTCAGTCTTATAACCGTTGTTTACAATGAGGGAGAGAACATTAATGATTTCCTGAAAAGTTATCTTGAGCAGGAGTATTATGCAGAAGAATTTGTGGTGATTGACGGCGGTTCCAAAGATGGCACTTTTGAAATCATAAAGGAATTCTCTGTCTCGAATCCTGCACTTAATCTGAAAGTTATAAGCGATGTTAAGTATTCAAAATTATTCTCACAATCTCCTATTGCAGATGCCCGCAACGCTGCAATAGAACTTGCAAAGCATGATTACATTGCTGTAACCGACGCAGGTTGTCTGCTGGATAAAAGATGGCTTTGCGAAATTATCAAACCGTTTGACAACAACTCTGTCGATATTGTTTCGGGATGGTATGAAGCTTTGTGCGATAATCAATTTCAAAAAAAGTTTGCTGAAATATTTCTTCCAAAGAAAGAGGCTACAAATTCTGATGATTTTCTTCCATCATCAAGAAGTCTGGCGTTTAAAAAATCATGCTGGGAAGCCCTTAACGGTTATCCAAACAAGAGTCACTACGGAGAGGATACGATGTTTGATGTTCTTCTTAAGCAGAAAGGTTTTAAGTTTTACTTTGCTTCTGAAGCAGTCGTTTACTGGCGTGTACCAAACAATGTAAAAGAAGCGTGCCAAAAATATTTCAACTACGGAACGGGCGACGGATATTATCGACTTCACAGAATATATTATCTGAAACTTTTTGTTCATGCTGTGTTTCCAATCAAATATTTAATTTCAGAGGATTTCATAATGAAGTATAGGATATATTTTGCACTTCTAAGGGGTTACCTTAATGGAACGTGGAGACGGATTACAAGATGAAAAAAATGCTTTACATAATGGGAGAAAGCTGGTACTGGATAAAACAGCGCCCGCATTTTTTTGCTGAATACCTGAGCAATGACTATCATATCGACCTTGTTTTTGAAAAGCGATATACTAAAAGAGTAGATAACACCGTACCTACTAATATTATCTGCCACGAGTTGTTTAAATTTCCCAAGACTCATAATACTATTATTAAACGTTTTAATAATTCACTGATTAAGAAGTCCCTTAAGAAGATTATTAACGGAAATAAATACGATATAATACTGATAAATAATTATAAACACTATGACCTCATCAAGAACTTTATTTCAGCGGATGACTATGTTGTTTACGATTGTATGGATGACTTTGCGGAATTCAAAGGCTCAAAAAGAAGTGAGGCAGTTCATAATGAAATTCTAAATCAGGAAAAATCTCTTTATTCAAGGAGTAACCTTGTAGCTTTTTCATCAGAGTATCTGAAACAAAAACTAATAAGCAGATACTATGAAAAGGATAATTCCATTGTAATAAACAATGCTGTTGAGCTAAATTTTGATGAAACAGGGAGCTCTCTGCCCGCAACAGTTTTCCCTCTATTCAGTGAAAGTATGAAGAATATTTGCTACATCGGCACAGTCTCAGACTGGTTTGATTTTAGTCTTGTACTTAATACTCTCGAAAAGTTCAAAGATATTAATTTTGTGTTAGTTGGTCCCTCTGATACCGAAATACCTCATCACGAACGTCTGCAATATCATACTCAGATACCTCACAGCAGCTTAATGAAAGTGATGAAGAAGGCTGACCTTCTGGTAATGCCTTTTGTTGTTGATGAACTTGTGCGTTCTGTTAATCCTGTAAAAGTGTATGAGTATGTGTACAGCCGCACGCCATCACTCATAGTATATTATGAGGAAACAGAGAAATTTAAGGATTATGTGTATTTATATAAATCAGAGCTTGAATTCTTTGATTACGTAAGCAAACTTACAAACAATAATCTTCCTACACTTGTCTCTGAAGATGATGCAATTGCTTTTGGGAATGAAAACACATGGGAAAAGCGGATTAAAGTTCTGAAAGAATATTTGAACATACATATTACGAAATGATGGTATCAATACTTATATTAAATTATAACGGGAAAGAATATCTTAAAGAATGTCTATCCTCGGTTCTTTCGCAATCATATACAGATTATGAAGTAATACTTTTTGATAACTGTTCATCGGATGGAAGCATTGATTACATCAGAGAAAACTTTGCTGATTCAAAAATAAAAATAGTTTCATCAGAAAAGAATTATGGGTTCGCAGGTGGAAACAATGAAGCATTAAAACATGCCGAAGGAGAAATGATAGTTCTCCTGAATAATGATACGGTTGTTGATAAGAAATGGCTCTTTGAACTTGTTAAGTGCCTGAATGAATCGCATAATGCCGGAATGGTGCAGTCGCTTGTGCTTACAGACGGAATCCCGACGAAGTATTACAAAAAGAACGGTACAATAAATCTTTTAGGACACAATATAATGGAAGTGTTTGATATAGGGCAAAACGGTATTGGTGAAATATTTCAGGTAAACGGATGTTCGCTGATTATACAGAGAGAATTACTTGATAGAATCGGTGGACTCTTTCCTTATGAGTATTTTGCTTATGCTGAGGACACATACCTTTCATTTAAGGTTAAGTTTTTGGGTTATAAAATATACCATAATGCAAAGTCTGTCGTTCAGCATAAAGGCGGAGCAACGATGAGTAAATATCGAAATGAATTTGTTACATTTTATCAAGAAAGGAATAGGCTGCTGAATTTTCTTGTATTCTTTTCTGATAATTTCAGAATGAAGTATTATCCCTTAATGTTGTACAATTTATTTCTTAAATTGATATATGGGTTATTCTCGGGGAGGTATTCCACAAAAGGCGTCTTAAAAGCTTATGCATGGATAATGAAAAACGGTAAATGGATTGAGGTGGAACGAACAAAACTCAAAACAATAAAGAAAATTAGCGAGGAAGAAGTGCTTGAATATCTCAGCGGTAAAGCGGCGAACGGGGAAAATGCATTGGAAAAAACACTAAACAGCATTATGCTGTTTTATTTAAAACTTGTAAACATAAAAGTGATTGAACTCAAGTAAATGGATTTTTCTGTAATAATAATAAACTATAAACAAAAAGATTTTATTCTTAACTGCGTTGAATCTATCAAAGAAAATCTGAAATGTTCGTTTGAGATAATTATAGTTAATAATTCACCCGAAGATGACTTATCAACTCTTAAAGGTGTGACAATAATTAATAATTTAAACAAGGGGTTTTCGCAGGCGAACAATCTTGCGGCAAATCATGCGCAAGGTAATTACCTGCTTTTCCTTAATTCGGATACAGTTTTAAAGAAAGATTTCTCCCAAGGCTTTTTAACGGATTTCAAGGACAAGGAATTTGGTGCAGCCGGTCTCGGTCTTGTTTATCCTGACGGCAGATACCAGCTCTCTTACTGGAATGAAAATAAGTTTTTTAATGAAATTAAGAATAAGAAGATTGAGAAAGAATTTAAAAACAAGTACCAAGTTGTAACAAAAGAATATAATGATATAATAAAAGAAGTTGACTGGGTCAGCGGTGCAGCATTGATTATGAAGAAAGACATCTTTGAAGGTATAAAAGGTTTCGACGAGGATTATTTTCTATTTTATGAGGATGCCGATTTGTGCAAACGATTGAAACTAAAAGGAGACAACATATACTTTTACCCATTTGACGGGCTTATACATTATAAGGGAGAAAATGTTAACAAAACATTTTTGACAGATACATATTATTATTCTAAGAAATCGCAATTGTTATATTATAAAAAACACAACAGTCTTTATGAAAGGACATTACTCAGGATTTATCTTCTTTTGAAATTTACTTTCAGGGCAATGACAGAAAGAAAAGATATTAACATGAAAGTATTAAAACTATTGTTTGGAGCTGAAAAATGATAAAAGTTATGCATTTAATAGATGGAGGATTCATAGGCGGCGGCCAGTTACATTCTCTTGCGTTATGCAGAAATCTAAATAAAGAGAAATTTTATTCTGTTGTTTGTGCATCCCCAAAAGGAGGGTTTAAGGAAATAGTTCTCGAAAGCGGATTCGAGTTCATAGATATTACTCTTCCAAAGTTTTACCGTTCGAAGTATCTAAATGAACTGCTGCGTAAAGTAGAGAGGGAAAACATAAATATTGTACATGCGCACGGAGGAGTTGCGGGCATGTATGCAAGATTCCTCAAGAAGAAGTTCGGATGCAGGGCAAAGGTGCTGCATACGCTTCATGGTATTCATTACATTCATTCACATAATATATTGAGAAAAGTAACCTCTCTTTATATTGAGCAGTACCTGGCTTCTTCCGCGGATGCATATATCTGTGTATCAGACAGTGATTTTAAAACAGCATCCGGTTTGAAGATTATCGATCCCTCTAAAACATTCGTGATAAATAACGGTATTAATATTGCGAGGTTTAAGAGTATATCAAGGGATATTGCACTTGCTGAAAAACTGGGCATTAGGTCAGATAATTTTGTAATAGGCAACATATCACGTTTTGATGAACAGAAAAATCAAAAGCTTTTAATAAAAATTATGCCTGACATAATAAAAGCAATTCCCGAAGCGAAACTCCTGCTTGTGGGGGATGGTGAACTTCTTGAATCTGCAAAGCATCTGACGAATTCTCTTGGTCTAAAAGAGAATATTATCTTTGCGGGGACGAGAAAAGACACCGAAAAAATATTTCCTTTGGTAGATATTTTTGTGTTACCTTCTTTATGGGAAGGACTTTCTCTTACACTGATAGAAGCATTGGCATCAGGCAGATGCATTGTTGCCGGAAATATTCCTTCCAATGCTGAAGTTATTATTAATGAAGAAAACGGAATGTTGTTTAATCTACACAATAAAACAGAGCTTTCAGAATTGATTGTATCTTTATTCAATGACAGAGAAAAGAGAGAATCTTTGTCGGATAATGCGACTAAATCATCGATGAAATATGATGAGAAAATTATGACGGAAAAAACAGAACAGGTATATTTAAAACTAACAGATAAATAACAATGAAAAGATACGGTATATTTGGGGGCAGTTACAATCCACCACATATTGGACATTCAATTCTTGCAGAAAATGTACGTGAACAACTATCTCTAGATAAGGTGATTTTCATACCTTCGGGTAAGCATCCTTTGAAAGATGATATATCCCTTCAAGATGCAGAGCACAGATTAAATATGGCAAGACTTGCATTCGAAAGCGATAATAATTTTGAAGTGTCTGATATAGAGATAGAAAAAGCAATGCAAGGGATAATTAACTATACAGTTGACACGCTAATTGACCTGTATGAAAAATTCAAAGAAGATTTCATAAAGATATATCTTATTATAGGAATAGACAATCTTATTGAGTTCCCAAAATGGAAAAATCCTAACAAACTATTTCTCATCTCGGAAGTAATTGTTATGAACAGACCCGGATATCTTGTTCAGGATGTACACGATGAATTTGCCAGAAAAGCACGATATGTATCAGTACCAATGCTGGAAATTTCATCTACTGATATTAGGCATAGAATCAGTGCTAAAAAATCAGTAAAATACCTATTGAAACCTGAAGTTGAAGATTACGTAATAAAAAATAAACTATATAAATCATAAAACTATGGAAAATAACAACGAAACAAACTTAGACGTACAGGAACAATCAGTTGAACAACTTTCGTCGACTGATGCTCTAATAGGGGTGCTTTCAAGCCCCGGAGAAACATGTGAAACATTAGCCGCTACAAAGAAAAAGAATTACTGGATTTTATCGGTTCTAATTACCGTTATTATTAGTTTAGTTGTGACATTTATTTTTTTCAGGGATGAGCAGATAATGTCTGGAATGATGGATAAACAAAAAGAACAGCTTGAAAAGAGCATGGAAGAGCAGGTGAAAAGTGGTAAAATGTCGCCGGAACAGTCTCAACAGGCAATAGAACAGGCAGAGAAGTTTATGGATCCAAAAGGTGTATTTTTTCAGATAATAGGATACGGCGGATCTATAGCAATACCGTTTTTGATGGTGCTTATATTGTCGCTTGTATATATGCTTGTGATAAAGATTTTTAAAGCAAATGCGGATTTCGGCAGTTTAATGAACGTCGTAGGTCTGCCCATGATTATCGGGGGAATAGGTTCTATAGTTGCACTTGTGCTATCAGTAGTTACCGGTAAGATGTCATCAGCAAGTCTTGCTCTTTTTCTTACTGAGGATGTTGTCGGTGCGAAGCTGAGCGAATTACTGTTTAAGATTGATGTATTCTCAATCTGGTATTATATAACAGTAGCTATAGGGCTTTCAAAGATTGCAAAGATTCCGGCAGGGAAGGCGTACGTAACTGTGTTTGGAGTATGGATTTTCTGGTTGTTAATAACAACTGTTTCAGGAATGATTTTTAGCTAAAATTAAAAGGGGGTGTTAAATACACCCCCTTTTAGAATAAATAAGATTTACTTTTTAATAGAATTTGGGATATGCTTCTGGTGATGCTTCGTGCATAATTTCATATACTGATTTAACGACATCCTCAACGCTGGGTTTTGAGAAATAATCACCGTCAACTCCATATGGAGGTCTGTGAGCTTTAGCGCTCAAACATTGAGGTTTTGAATCAAGATATTTGTATCCACCCTGTTCGTCAACTATTTGCTGCATCATATATGCAGTAGCACCACCCGGTACATCTTCGTCCACAAACAAGACCCTATTCGTCTTTTCTATTGAATTAAGAATTATTCCAAATCTGTCAAAAGGTAAAAGTGTCTGAATGTCAACGATTTCAACGCTGATTCTCATTTCCCTCAATTTTGCAGAAGCGCCTTTGACAATATCAACAGTTGCTCCGTATGTAACTATTGTTATATCATCGCCTTCTTCGAGCACGTCAGGCATTCCAAGCGGCACGCAAATATCTGCTATGTTATCAGGGAGTTTTTCTTTTACTCTGTAAGCATTAAGTCTTTCTATTACCATCCCGGGATCGTCTGATTTTAATAATGTATTATAGAATCCTGCGGCTTGAGTCATGTTTCTTGGAACACAGATATGAATGCCTCTTAAGCAGCTTATAATTGTTCCCATAGGAGAACCTGAATGGAAAATACCAACAAGTCTGTGTCCCCTTGTTCTTATTATTAGCGGAGCTTTCTGACCTCCGTGTGTCCTGTAATGGAGGTTTGCGAGGTCGTCGGTTAAAATCTGAATAGCATAGAAAAGATAATCAAGATACTGTACTTCAACTATTGGTCTTAATCCACGGAGTGCTGCACCAATTCCCTGACCAACAATGGTCTGTTCTCTTATGCCAGTATCGGTAACCCTTATATCTCCGTATTTTGCCTGAAGTCCTGCCATTCCTTGATTAACATCGCCAAGCTGGCCAACGTCTTCACCAATAGCAAAAACTCGAGGGTCACGCTTAAAGAGGTCGTCAAAAAATGCGAGCAGAATTTCTCTTCCCGCAACCTTAGGTGATTTTTCTGAATAAACAGGTTTTACTTCATTAACAAGCAGAGGACTTTCATCAGACTGACTGAACAGGAAAGTATTAAATCTCTTTTCATTTGATTTTAAATATTCATCATACCAGTCGTTTAACTTTTGTCTTTCTGTTGTGTTATCATCCCTCGTTGCAATTAAAGTATCAAATACTGCTTCAGCTGTGACTTTTCTTTCTGTTCTCGCATCTGCTGCATTAAGTGTTGAGTATATTGATTCAACTTTCTTACTGTTGATGCTTGTTCTTGCAACAGCGTTTATAAGTTTGCTAACTTCAGCTCTTTCATTGAGTATCGGATCGCAGTATTCTTTCCACACTTCCTGCTGGGTTTTCTTTACGTCTGCAGTTATATCCTTTTCAATTTTATCGAGTTCTTCTGCTGTAGAGATGCCTTTCTCAATCATCCACCTTTTCATTTGTGCAATACAATCGTAATCTTTCTCCCACTGCAATCTTTCCTTTGATTTGTATCGTTCGTGTGAACCGCTTGTTGAATGTCCGAGCGGCTGAGTAACTTCGTAAATATGGAAGATAGCCGGAATATGCTTTTCCCTGGTTATTGATATGCCTTCTTTATAAGTGTTTACAAGTTTTTCATAATCCCAACCCGGAATCCTATAAATGTTATAGCCTTGCTCCTTCTTTTCATCGTAAGCAAACCCGCCAAGAATTTCGGAGATGTTTTCTTTCGTCATCTGATAGATGTTTGGCACTGATATTCCAAAACCATCATCCCAAATAGACATTGCAAGAGGCACCATAAGTACACCCCCCGCATTAATAGCTTCATAGAAAACACCCTCAGATGTACTTGCATTTCCTATCGTACCGAATGCAACTTCGTTACCATTGACTGAAAACTCCTTTAAATATTTAAGGTCAGGATTAAGCCTGTATAATTTTGAAGCATATGCAAGTCCGAGAAGTCTGTGCATTTGTGCTGCCGTGGGCGCAATATCGGCAGTAGTGTTCTTCATCTTAATCTGGTTTTTCCACTTGCCGTTTTCATCAAGGAGTCTTGTTGCAAAATGGTTGTTCATCGACCTCCCGCCGCATGCATGTTCTTTATTTACATCAGTTTCACCGTAAAGCTGGTAGAAGAAATGTCTTTTGTCGGACATTCCTGTGCAGAATGCAAAGGTCTGGTCCCTATAATATCCTGAACGCCAGTCGCCGTTCATAAAAGTTTTTGCTAACGCAATCTGCGCAAGTTCTTTACCGTCTCCGAATATTCCGAATTGAGCCCTGCCCATGAGCGTCTCTTTTCGCCCGAGTATGCTGCACTGTCTGCTTTCAAAAGCAATTTTGTAATCAGAAAGAACTTCCGCTTTGTATTCGGCGGTTATTTTCCCATTTTTTGATACCGCAGTGTTTGACTTATCCATCTTTTTGTTTAAATTTTCTTCTCTGTACATTTATCCCTTTCATAAAAACGCACGGGTCATTGGTTAAAATTTAGAATTGTATAAAAAGACCCTATAACTAATTGGTAACATTAAATACACTAAAAACAATCCCGTTTTAATGCATAAATATAAGAATTATAAAGATTTATTTAATGTGAAAGAGCTGTATTCTAAATATATAAATAAAACAGAAATAATTCGAGTTTTTCTCTTATTTCGTTTTTTCACTTGAAAGTATGATTAATTTCTAATAGATTAATGCGAATCTGGGTTATGTCTTAATTACACTCCAGTATTGAAACTTCAAGAAATAAATATTAATATTTCATAAATTATCCAAACATTTATCGGTTTGATAGTTTATTCAAATAATTATTAATCCCTTTTACTAAAATTGAAAGAAAGGTTATGATCTAATGGGGACGAATTCAAAAGATGATTTAATTGCTCAAAATTTTGAGAATTTAAAGACGAAGAAAGTGGCTGAGCTTGTTCAAATTGCTAAAGAGCTAAAATTAACAGGCTATAGTGATCTGAAAAAGCAGGAACTTATTTTTAAAATAATTGAGGCACAGACCCAAAAGGACGGTTTTGCTTTCTCTTCAGGGGTTTTAGAAGTCTTACCGGACGGGTATGGTTTTTTGAGATCTGTTGACTATAATTATCTACCTTCACCGGATGATATTTATGTCTCACCTTCTCAGATTAAGAAATTTTCACTAAAAACCGGTGACACAGTTAAAGGTCAGGTTAGACCTCCGAAAGAGGGCGAAAGATTTTTTGCTCTTCTTAAGGTTGAAGAAGTGAACTTTGGTGATCCCGAAAAGATAAGGGATAGGATTCTTTTTGATAATCTTACACCCACTTACCCTGTAAGGAAGTTTAATATCGAAACGACTCCGGGCGAATACGCTATGCGGGTTATGGATATGTTCATGCCGATCGGCTTTGGACAAAGAGGTTTACTTGTTTCGCCTCCTAAAAGCGGTAAAACAATCTTATTGCAAACTATAGCAAACAGTCTGGCAAGGAATCATCCCGAAGTTACTTTGATTGTTCTTCTGATTGACGAAAGACCTGAGGAAGTTACGGACATGCAAAGAAACGTCAAGGCTGAAGTAGTGAGCTCTACATTCGATGAACCGCCTGAAAGGCACGTTCAGGTTTCTGAAATAGTTATTCAGAAGGCAAGAAGACTTGTAGAAGCAGGCAAGGATGTTGTTATACTTCTTGACAGTATTACTCGTCTTGCAAGAGCTCATAATACAGTTATCCCGCATAGTGGTAAGATATTATCGGGCGGCGTTGACGCTAATGCACTTCATAAACCTAAGAGGTTCTTCGGTGCTGCAAGGAATATCGATGAAGGCGGAAGTCTTACTATTATTGCAACCGCACTTGTGGAAACCGGCAGCAGGATGGATGAGGTCATTTTCGAAGAGTTCAAAGGTACGGGTAATATGGAAGGTGTTCTCGACAGGAAACTTTCAGACCGAAGGGTATTCCCGGCACTCGATCTTAATCGTTCCGGCACAAGAAAAGAAGAGCTTTTATTAACACCTGATGTTCTTAACAGGGTATATCTCCTCAGGAAAATAACTTCTGACCTTAACCCGGTCGAAGCTATGGAGTTTATGCTCGATAAGATGCGCGGAACCAAGTCCAATAAAGAGTTCCTGTCTTCTATGAATTCATAATTTGAATGAATATATAAGTTCTTAATGAAAAAAGAGATTTTAATTAATTCGACTTCATATGAAGTTAGAATTGCAATAATTGAAGAAGGAAAGCTTGTAGAATTGTTTTACGAAAGTCCGGATTTAACACGCAACGTCGGTGACCTTTACTGGGGCAAAGTTGCGAAAGTTATGCCGGGAATAAGAGCTGCATTTATTAACCTCGGTTTCCAGCAGGATGCATTCCTTCATTTTTCAGATATTGATACTTCAATTGATGATTATTCATCTATACTCGGCGATGACAGCGATGTTGACGAGGACGACGAGGACGAAGAAACAATAACTGCACCTGTCAAAACTGCATATAACAGGTCAAGAGCACCGGTTAACATAGAGCGCGGTCAGGATATAATTGTCCAGATCATAAAAGAGCCGGTAGGCAATAAGGGTGTAAGAGTAACCTCCAAGGTTTCTCTGCCTGGAAGATACCTGGTACTGCTTCCTTTCAACAGAAGAATTGGTATTTCCAAGAAAATTTATAATTACAAGGAAAAAAGGAGGCTTAAACAGATAGTCCGGCCTCTTCTTCCCGAAGGATTTGGTTTAATAATCAGGACTGTAGCAGCATCTCAGGATGATAATCTTATAAAAGATGACCTGAAGAAGCTTGTCGCTACCTGGAATGAAATGCAAACCAAAGCTAAAACTATTAAACCTCCTGCAATTCTGTATAAGGATGTTTCAACAACAAATTCCGTTGTTCGAGACCTTTTCAGGGATGATGTTACAAAGGTTTTAATTGATTCAAAAAAATTATACAAAGAAATAAAAGGAAATCTGGATATTAGTTCTCCCGAATTTTCTGAAAAGTTGGAATTGTACTCGAACTCCGCACCTTTGTTTGATGTTTTCAATGTTGAAAAGCAGATTGAAGAATCCTTAAATAAGAAAGTTTGGCTTAAGAATTCAGGTTACATTGTCATTGAGACGACGGAAGCGATGACTGTTGTGGACGTAAACAGCGGAAAGTATGCAAAATCAAGAGATCAGGAACAGAATTCGTTAAGGATAAATTTCGAAGCTGCCAAAGAAATTGCAAGACAGCTAAGGTTAAGAGATATCGGCGGAATTATTGTTGTTGACTTTATTGACTTGTATGAAGATTCCAATAAAAGAAAGCTGCATGAAGAAATTAAAAGAGAGTTTAGAAAAGACCGGGCAAAAATTACCGTTCTTTCTATGACAGATTTTGGGCTGGTTCAGATAACGAGGCAAAGAATCAGGCAAAATATTCTGAACCGGATGTCAGACAGTTGTCCTATGTGCATTGGTACTGGTAGGGTGCAGTCAAAGATGGCATTTGTTACCGAGATTGAAACATGGCTTCAAAGATTCAGGGGCGGCAGCGGAGACATGTTCCTGAGAATGCGGGTAAATCCGTTAATAAAGCATTATTTAACGAGCGGATTAATAAACAAAATTCTTCAGTTATGTATAAAATACAGAACGATTATTAAACTTGAGGTAGATGAAAAACTTCCTTTGTCGGATTTTCGTTTTCTTACAGTAAAAAGTAAGACTGATATTACTGATGAATACAGTGTTTAGTATAAGCTTTATTTATTAATATAAATATTTTCAGATTTGCCGAAATTAATTATAGATAACATTGAGGTTGAGTTTAATGCCGGGCAGACTGTAATTGAAGCAGCAAGGACCGCCGGAATCAAAATTCCGCATTTTTGCTGGCATCCAGGACTGAGCGTATCAGGTAACTGTAGAATCTGTCTCGTTGAAATAGAAAAGCTGCCAAAGCTTGCTATTGCATGTTCTACTGCTGCAACCGAAGGCATGGTTGTTCATACTAAATCCCCGAAAGTAATAGACTCACAGAATGCTGTTATGGAGTTTCTGCTTATTAATCATCCTCTCGATTGTCCTATATGCGATGAAGCAGGTGAATGCAAACTGCAGGATTATGCTTTTAAATATAGCAAAGGACTCTCACGTTTTGATGAAGAGAAAAACCATAAAGATAAGAGAGTTTCACTCGGACCTAATGTAATGTTTGATCAGGAAAGATGTATAAGTTGTTCACGTTGCATAAGGTTTTGCGATGAAATAGCCAAAGAACCTCAGCTTACTTTTGTACAGAGAGGCGAAAAAGTTACTATAAAAACCTTCCCTGGAAAAGAACTTGATAATCCTTATTCAATGAACGTTATTGAGATTTGTCCGGTCGGTGCTTTGACTTCCAAACATTTCCGATTCCGTTCGAGAGTATGGGATATGTCGTTTACGGATTCAGTCTGTCCAGGATGTTCACGCGGATGCAACAGTGTTATCGGTGTAAGGCAGAACGAGATACTCCGAATCGAGCCAAGAGAAAATTCCGATGTAAACAACTGGTGGCTTTGCGACTGGGGCAGATTGAACACAATTAAGGATTTAAGTAATCCAGAGAAAAGATATAACCTTCCTATGATAAAACCTGAAGAAGAAGAATTTGAGGCTGATATAATGATTGAAGTTGCTTGGGAAGAAGCTGTCTCAAAAGCTGTATCCGTACTGAGCAGAAAGAAAGGACATTTGCTTTTTATTGCCTCGCCTTTCTCTACTCTTGAAGATAATTATACATTAAAGAAATTTGCTAAAGAAATTTTTAACAGCAATGAGGTCTTCTACATTCCGAACATAGATGAAACATTCGGTGACGATATACTCCGAAAATCAGATAAGACACCAAACTCAAAAGGTCTTGAAGCTCTTGGAATAAAACCATTATCAAATGAAATTCTGAATGACATTAATGGTGGAAAGTACAAAGCTGTATATGTTATAAATGATGATATTCGAAGAGATTCCAAACTGTCAGATGCATTCACAAATATTGAAGATTCAGTATTCCATTTGAACCTTAAAAACGAATTTGCAGATTCTTTTGCTGATATAATTTTTTCTGAGTCATCTTACGCAGAAATAAACGGAACATTCATGAATTTCCAGGGACGTATTCAGAGAATAAGACCTGCTTTAGCTACGCTTGAACAAGAAAGGCTTATGGGAGAGTATTCGCTTTCAAGGCTCGATAAATTCGGTGCGCCTAATGATAGATGGACAAAGGACAACAGGTTTAATGCGAGACCGACATGGAAGATACTTAAACAGATTGCTAAGGCATTCGGAGTTAATTTTACCTTTGATAACTCTGAAGATGTTTTTGCAGAACTATGCAAAGAGGTATTAGGAATTAATGATATGGATTACGATAAAGTTGGTCACAAAGGATATCTTTTAAAAACAGAAAAGGTTTAAATAATAAAGGCGCACTTTTTTAAGAAGTGCGCCTATTTCTTCTATTTTTGTTCTGCTTCCCTTTCTTTCTTCCTTTTTATAAAATCATTGATGTAGAAGATAAGTGCAATCAAGGAGACTGCCGCCATTATGATTATTATTGTGTTTCCTCTCATACCTCCTACGATGAATAACATTATAGTCGTAAGTCCTGTAAGTCCAACTCCGATATGTGCAGCAACTGAATTCTCTTTTTTAACCGGAAAGACAAGTCCAAGCAGAATTACACCTATTGCGGGTGCTATTAAAGCCGTTGGGCTGCCAGACGTTATATAACCAAATATTCCAAGTGCTATTAACACAATAGCATGAAATGCCATTACCTGATAATTTTTCATATTATTTCATTTATAATTAATTTATAATCATAAATTCAAACACATATAGTATTGTTATCGTTCATTGGGAACATACTTTTTAAAACAATAGTATTAAAATCAAAAACAATTATATGAGAAAAATAAGTTTTTATCTTGTGATGCCTGTTTTGTTCGTTTTTATTTTGTTTGGTTGTGAAAATGAATCAGATAAGCAACCTGTAAATGTTGAGAAGTCAACTGAATTAATGCAGGAGTCGGGTGTTAGGCATAATGAATCCTCAACTTTAAAGTCAGGCAATTTATCCGACAATAAATCTGCCGCTGAAGATAAGCTTCCTGAGATAAAAGACCAGAGGATGATAATAAAAACAGGCTCTTTAAGTCTGGATATAGAAAAGTACGATGATACGGAAACAAGAATTCTGGAAATTATTAAAACACACGGCGGATTCGTATCAAAAAGCAATAACACCGTTAATGCAAGCGGAAGTAAATCTGGTACAATTACTGTTAAAGTTCCTGCTGACAAATTTGATTTGCTCGTCGCTGAAATCAGCAGAATAGGGAAAGTTGTAAACCAAAACATTCAGGCAAGCGATGTGACTGAAGAATATGTTGACCTTGAATCGAGGCTTAAGACACAGAAAGAACTCGAGCAACGACTTTTAAAACTTCTGGATGAAAAAGCAGTTAAACTATCAGATATAATCGAGGTCGAAGAAAAGCTTGCCTCTGTCAGGCAAAAAATTGAAGGCATAGAGGGCAAGATGAAACTTCTCAGATCGCAGTCGGATTTATCTACACTTACTATAAACGTGTATGAGCCTTCAATGTTAAGCACTTCATCAGGTGGAGGTTTCTTCTATGAACTTAAACAGGCAATAAAGAAGGGACTATCAGGATTTACAAAAGTACTTGCAGTATTAATAGTATTTATTATTTCTGTTATACCAGTACTTTTATTAGCATACGTTGTTTACCGCATTATTAAATCAATTCTGAAAAGAAGAAAACAGAATAAATCCGTAAAGCAATAAAATAGTAAATCCTTCCTTTTACTAAAAATAAAGGGAAGGATTTTATTCTTTTTCCATTACGACTGCCGTGCCGTACGCAAGGACTTCTGTCACTCCTGACATAACGTCATTTGCATCGTATCTCATTCCAATTATGGCATTTGCTCCTATATCTTCAGCATGTTTTACCATTATTTCGAATGCCTCAATTCTTGTTTTTTCACATAGTTCTGTGAAAAGAGTAATATTACCGCCAACGATTGTTTGTAATGATGCTCCAATTGTTGCAAACATGTTTCTTGATCGAACAGTAATACCTCTTACAACACCAAGGTTTTTTGATATCTTGTAACCATCAATCGTAAAAGCTGTTGTAATTAATGAATGTTCCATTTTCGTTTAAATTTAAGATGATATTGATTATCTTTATTTCCCTATAAGTAATGGGCGCCCTTATAATAAATTTAACGAAAAATATTGCTAAAAGTTAGAGTATTTTCATTCAGTTTTCTGCATGGCGGTATTCCACCAGATGATTCCGGAAACGGCGGTGGTTTCGTTTTCGATTGCAGGTTTATCGAAAATCCCGGTAAGTTTGATGAATATAAATCTAAAACAGGCAAAGACTTTGATGTAAAATTTTTCATTGAGACTCAGACAAAGATGCCGGATTTTCTAAAGAACGTTTTCACAATCGTGGATGAAGCAATAGAAAAATACTCAAAAAGGGATTTTGAAAACTTAATGGTATCATTTGGCTGTACCGGTGGACAGCACAGGTCGGTATATGCTGCAGAGGCAATGGCTAAACGTATTGCGGAAAAATTCCCAAATGTTCTTTATGAAATAAATCATAACAATTTATAAAACTCATGTATAAAAAATTATTAGTTCTACTTCTCTTGTTTTGTATTAAATCAACTTATGCACAGTTTACGCCAGCTCTCATAAACGTTGATACTGCTATTACAAAGAATATTAAATCTAAATCATTCTATATTAAGAATCCCGTAAACAGGGCTATTCAGATAACGAACATTCGGACTTTAACCCAGCAGTTTACTTTAAATTCTGCACCTTTTAATATTAATCCTTTCGATAGTGCACTGGTAACAATAAGTTTTTATACGAATCAGAATATTACGTACAGGGATTTTTTCATATTTGAAAATAATGGATTGAATTCTCCAATAGTTTATTACCTCGTTGCAACGGCAAAGTACCCTGATGCACTTTATTCTTTCACACAGGGACTTATAGATGAACCATTGAAAACTGCTCTACGGACTTTTACAACCACGGGGTATATTACTCTTGGTTACAACACTGCCCGTGATCACATGTACGGGACGATAGACCACTATGAATCACCCGATACTCTTGAATGTGTTTATACAGGAAGAAGAGCCTACATAAAAACAAGAGCACAGGCTACCAATCAGGGTTTCAACTGCGAGCATACTTATCCTCAGGGATTTTTCAATTCTGCCGACCCTATGGTTAGCGATATTTTCCATCTATATCCCACGGATGATGCGGCAAACAGTGCAAGGGGAAATTATCCTTTTGGTCTGCCGTTAACTGATATAACGTATAATGTCGGAGGCTCAAAACTCGGGAAAGATTTTCAGGGCGAGACCGTTTTTGAACCAAGAAATGTTCATAAAGGAAACGTTGCAAGAAGTCTTATTTATTTCAGTGTTAAATATTCCGGTAATTACGGGGGATTTATGACTGCCAAGCAGGAAGGTATATTAAGACAGTGGAATGTGTTTGATACAGTTGACTCAAAAGAACGTTTACGTAATACAAGAATAAAAAGTTTTCAGAATGTTTATAACCCGTTCATTGACCATCCTGAACTTGTTGAACGTATTAAAAGCACGTATTCCGTAATTCCTGCAGTAACTAAATCAGAAATCTCGGCTTCACCATTCAATGTTCTTTTTGATACTCTTGCGGTAAATGATACATCAAGCTTTTTTGTGGCTGTGATGAATTACGGTACAGGTAATCTTTCAATTAATTCAGTTACATCAAGTATTCCGCAATTTATTGTTGAAAGTATTCCTGCAAGCGTTCCGCAGAATGAACTAAGATACATAAAAGTAAAGTTTAAGCCTACGGAAACAAACCAAACATATAACGGTGTTTTAACGATACAGAATCCCGACAGTAATATTACTGTTAACCTTCGTGGATTCAGTAATATGCAAACGGGTATTATAACGATTTCAACACAAATACCTCAAGAGCTTACTTTGATGCAGAATTATCCAAACCCTTTTAATCCTGTTACAAGAATCAGGTTTGCTGTTCCGTTTAAATTGTCAGGTGTTTATGTTACGCTTAGAATATATGACCTTACCGGAAAGGAAATAGCAAATCCGATAAATACAAACATGAACGCCGGTTATTATGAAACAGAATTCAACGGTTCTAACCTTGCAAGCGGAGTTTACATTTACAAGATTCAGGCGGGTTCATTTACTGAACAGAAAAAGTTTACGCTTATTAAGTAGTATAATAAATTACTTTCAATATAAATTTTTAAGTATAATACCCATGAAAACATTATCAAGCGTTTTGTTAATTTTATTTATTTTTGTTATGAATGTATTTGCGGATGATAATCCGTTCTTGAAACCTTACGACACACCTTACAATGCACCTCCTTTTGGCAAGATTAAAGTAGAACATTATCTCCCTGCTTTTAAAGAGGGCATTAAGCAGCAGGAAGAAATCATTGAGAGTATCGTAAACGTAAAGTCAATTCCTGATTTTTCAAACACAATAGAAGCACTTGAAAACAGCGATATACTTCTTTCTGAAGTAGGCGGTGTTTTCTTTAATATGCGATCTGCCAATACCAGCGAAGAGTTACAGGCAGTCGCAAAGGAAATAGCCCCTCTGCTTTCACGTCACAATGATAATATTCTTTTAAATAAAAGGCTTTTTGAAAAAGTAAAGTATGTTTATGAAAACAAAGAACCGTTAAATATAGAGCAGGCGAAACTGCTTAAGGATACTTATGATAGGTTTGTTAAAGGCGGAGCAGGGCTTGATGATACTAAGCAGGCAAAATTAAGAGAGATTAATGAAAAACTTTCATTGCTCGGGCTTAAGTTTGGAGATAATCTTCTTGCCGAAACTAACGGGTATAAACTTGTAATCGAGAGCAAAGATGAACTTGCAGGACTTCCGCAATCACTTATTGATGCGGGAGCCGAAACAGCAAAGAAATCGAGAATGGAAGGCAAGTGGGTTTACACATTGCAGAACCCAAGTGTTATGCCGTTCCTACAATATTCAGCTAACAGGGAATTAAGAGAAAAAATATGGCGTGCCTATATGAGCAGAGGCAATAACGGTAATTCTTACAACAATAATGAGATAAAAAAAGAAATAGTAAACCTGCGGATGGAACGTGCAAACCTGCTCGGATACAAGACTCACGCTGATTTTGTACTTGAAGATAACATGGCAAAAAATCCGGCGGGTGTTTATAGCCTGTTGGACAAAATATGGATTCCCTCAATTGAAACAGCTAAGAAAGAAGCCGCGGATATACAAGCAATCATAGATAAAAGCGGAAGTACATACAAAGTACAGCCATGGGACTGGAGATATTACACGGAACTTATACGTAAAGAGAAATACGACCTTGACGAAGAAATGCTTAAGCCCTATTTCGAACTTAATAATGTTCGTAATGGAATATTTACTCTCGCAAATAAACTTTACGGTATTACATTTACAGAAAAAACTGATGTCCCTAAATATCATGATGAAGTAAGAGCATTTGAAGTGAAAGATGAAGACGGCTCATACATTGGAATATTTTATCTTGATATGCATCCACGTTCAACCAAAAGGGGAGGTGCATGGATGAATAATTACCGTGACCAGTACGTTATGAACGGAAAGAATGTAAATCCGATTATTGGCGTTGTCTGCAATTTCACAAGACCGACGGGTGATATGCCTGCATTACTGACCTATGATGAGGTTGAGACTTTTTTCCATGAGTTTGGACATGCATTGCAGGGATTTCTTTCAAAGTGTAATTACAAGAGCACATCAGGTACGAATGTTTCGAGAGACTATGTTGAACTGCCCTCTCAGATAATGGAAAACTGGGCGGGTGAACCTTCCGTAATGGAATTTTATGCAAGGCATTATAAAACAGGTGAGATGATACCCAAAGAGCTTCTCGATAAGATGGAAAAGAGTTCGAAGTTCAATCAGGGATTTTCTACAACCGAATATCTTGCGGCATGCTATCTTGACATGGCTTTCTACACACGTACTGAACCGCTAACACAAACTCCAATAGCTTTTGAAGATAAAGTGTTTACGGATTTAGGTCTGATTCCTGAGATAATATCGAGATACAAAAGCACATACTTCAATCATATTTTCAATTCAGGATATTCAGCAGGATATTACAGCTACATCTGGGCACAGGTTCTCGATGCTGATGCTTTTCAGGCATTCGTTGAAAATGGAATATTTGATAAGAAGACTGCTAAATTATTCAGGGATAACGTGCTCTCTAAAGGAGCGAGCGGAGACCCTATGGATAATTATGTTGCTTTCAGAGGTAAGCAGCCGTCAATCGATGCTCTGCTGAAAAGAAAAGGAATGCAGTAAATTATTCAATTCTAAATTTGTTTTCATCCCCGTTAAAGCGGGGATGAAAATACTAATATCATTTACTTGTTAATCAGCAGATTACTGTTCCTAAAATCCTGGATATTCTCGCTGTTTATCTTAATCGTTATCAGGAATGTATTTTCGAAATTCTGAAGGTTAATGTCGTTTAGAATCTTTTCAAATGCAGTATCCTTATCGTCTTTTCTGCTTGCTGAGGAAATCTTTGCGAGACCGATAATTCCATTGAACAGTTTGTCAACGTATAATGTCGATTCTCTGTCAGCGCATTCAAACTGTAGAACAAGGTCAACCTCATTCTTAATCTTTCCGTTAAGTGAAATAGAGTTAACTTTCTCGTACAATCTGTTTAATATAAAATCGTCACTTTTTGTTAAAGAATCATTTGTCTGATGTGCTGTTGACGTGTCTGTGCCTTTTTTATCAAAACCTTTCCCCGACTTCATGTCTATAAAGTTTGCAAATATTCCCCTTATGAACATTCTCTCTGAAGAAACGAGCCACAGACTTTCTTTATACATAATCGCATTTATTGCTTTCATCAGCTCATCATTTTTTACAAGCCCGGTGATTGAAGTGTCGGATATATCCTTCATTTTCGTTAGCTGTTCTGAATAGTTGCTTGCACAGAGAGTGAAGTTATCCTTTAAAAAGAATGATATATTGCTCGGTTTATGTTTGTAATAGCTGAAACTGTTCGCTCCCTCAACCTTTTCAAAAAGAGAATCATTGCTCAGATATCCCGTCATTTTAGCCTTGTCAAATGAACCTTTCATAACTATTGCATTCTCGCCCGTCCATGAATTTGCAAAAAATATCTCATCAAGTCCGTCTGATATAGTTGCTCCCGTAGCTGTTTTAAACACATTCAAAAGACTGCCGAATGTGTTCTCGCTCGTCAGCATTGAATCCGCAATGTTCTGTTTCCAGAACTCCGTGGTTCTTAAATATTTGAAGTTTACGTACATCACAAATTGCGGCTTTTCCGGAAGCAAGTTCAGATTGTTCTTTATCGAAAGCGGAAGCTTTTCAGGTGTCGGATTGTTACTGCATGCCGCAAATATTAATGCAACAATAACAGTAACGCAGTAAATCGGAATACGGGTTTTCATGTCAGTTATCAATAATCTTTTTTATTGAAATACCAGATTGAAAGTACAAGCATAATCGTCATAAACAGCAGCGATGAAATTAAAGGCATATAATTAGCAACGGCATTCTGTGAAACAAAACTTACTGTCATATCCTGCATATCCCATGGTTTCGGAAATATCTGGTAAAAGAACTTCAACAAAGATTCTGCTACCGGACCAAACACAATACTCTTTTCATCGCTCTGAAAATATGTGTTCGCAAGATACAGTAAAAAGCTTAACGGGAAAAATAAAAGCATGTTAATAATGATTGAAAGTATTGTGCTTCTTGAAAGAACTCCTATTAACATAACGCCAGAGTAAAGAACGCTGAATATAAGTGTAAACCAGAGTATGGAATACAAGAACGCCGGATTCCAGAATCCTGTCTTTACCGAAACAAGTATCCAGATTGCTCCCATCAGAAATGTGAATGCTATTAATACTATTAACGTAGCCGCAATAAAATGTCCGATTAATATCTTAGTTCTTGATATTGGTTTTGATAAGAGTAAATCTATATGTCCCTTTTTCAGCATATCGGGAATGAAAGAAGATGTTATAATCAGCATCGATGAAACAAGCATAAACATCGGTATGCCCGCTACAATGTATGACTGGAAAGTAAGCACTGCTTCTCTCAGACTGTTCGCACCGCTCGATTCAAGCATCATCTGCATGCCCTCAACCGTTGAGTTTGTAAGTGCAAAAACAGACAGAATAATTAGTAACGAAAAGAACCCGAAGATTGTAAGAAATATCTTCTTTGCAAGCGCTTCTTTGAAAACTCCTTTGATAAATGCAATTAATACCATAATGTCCTCCTAATTCTTTTGTTCAATTAAGTTTATAAACATGCTCTCAAGCGAATTCTTTTCTTTATATACTCCGTGTATCAGTACATTTGATGAGCGCAGATAGTCAATGATCTTGTTAACATCCTCGACTGTATTTATTATGCATTCAAATTCATTCATCCCGTGCAGTGTCCCTTTATATTCTGTAAGTATCTTGTTCATTATATCCTCGGATAAATCACCGGTGTTGAATATATATTTGTTGCTGGAACTTGTGATATCTGCTACGCTGCCGACTTCAATCAACTCACCTTTGTTAAGTATAGCAACCTTGTCGCAGATAAGCTCTATTTCGCTCAGGAGGTGCGAATTAAGGAATATCGTCTTTCCCTGGCTTTTTAATTCAAGCAGAACGTCCCTTATTTCTTTTCTTCCTATCGGGTCAACACCATCGGTAGGTTCATCGAGGAATATAAGGTCAGGATTGTTTATCATCGCCTGCGCAAGCCCGAGTCTCTGCATCATACCCTTGGAATACTTTTTAATCTTTGTCGTGCCCCACTGGTCCATGCCGACTATCTTTAAATATTTATAAGTAGTCTTTTGAAGGTCTGCTTTGGTAAGTCCGCTAAGTCTTCCGAAATAATCTATCACCTGCTCGCCTGTTAAGTAATTCGGAAACTTATGATTCTCAGGTAGATACCCGATTTTCTTCTTGTTGTTTACATTTGTAACGGGTTTATCGAACAGTTTTGCATTTCCACTCGTTGCGAAAGTAATTCCGAGTAGTACCTTTACGAGCGTGGTTTTGCCGGCACCGTTAGGACCGAGCAATCCAAAAATCTCGCCGCTCCCTACGTTAAAAGATACCTTCTCCAGTGCCTTTATTTTCTCACCTGAAAATTTCTTTCCCGGAAAGTGTTTTGTGAGCGAATTAATTTCAATTACATTCATGTTTATTATCAGTTGCTTTTCATTGCGTTAATAATGTTTGTTATGTGCTCCTCCAGAGTAAAACCGATTTCTTCAGCGCCTTTTTTTATATCGTCTCTGCTGACGTTCTTTGCAAATGCCTTATCTTTCATTTTCTTGATTATGCTTTTTGCCTGTACGTCCTGAAGTCCGTTTTCTTTCATCAGACTGTACGCATGCACAAATCCTGTAACTTCATCGCAAGCGAATAAATACTTAGCCATTGCTGTCTCTCTCGGCACATCCGTCCTGTCGGGATATGCATGTCCGAGTATTGCATTAATAATCTCTTCACTGTAACCCTTATCTTTCAATACGGGAACAGCAGTGTTTGGATGCGTATCAGGAAACTTTTCCCAGTCAAGGTCATGCAGCATTCCCGCCGTGCCCCAGACATCAGAATCTTCGCTCAGCATACCCGCATAATATCTCATGCATTTTTCAACGTGGTAGCAGTGATTCCTCAGGTTTTCATTCTCAATGTATTCTTCAAGAAGCTTAACCGAGTTCTCTCTTGCAATATTCATAACTTAGCTAAATTGTTTTTTAAAGTAATCAAAATCATTCCTGCTCATTCCGTCCGGCTTCTCATCTTTCTTTTTCGGCAAATAGTGGTTTATGTTATCAGTGCTTTTAATCTTTCTGTCCGCAATAAAATCTTCCGATTTCAGTATTTCGCAACCGCATGCTCTTGCAATACTAATTATTTCATTATCAGATGAAACAACGGCTATTGCTTTTTTACTGTAATTATCTTCGATGTATTTACGGATTATTTCGTCAGCTTTTTTAACTCCCGAGAATAAAATATTCTTTGATTTAATATTGCTGAACCCGTCGAATACAAGTATCAGTCTGTCGTTTTTATTTAACCTGCTTCTAATTGACTCATACAAAGAAAGCTGTGCCGCTTCGGGATTCTCCGAAAACAGCTTCCTGATGCCCTGCATCTTATGTATCACATTATTTCCGTCAATTATTATCGTCCTCATTCTACAAACATGAAACCCCTACGGGGTATTACAGACTTGCTATTTTATCAACCTTGCCAAATAAAATAATAAAACATTTGTCATCCCCGCATGTTTTTGGCGGGGATCTTCTCATAACGTATCTAAAATTTCAAAATCTTTCACCACAGAGTTCACAGAGTCCACAGAGCCTTTATTAATATATCTTTCCAGCTATCTCTTGACTCCTATTCCCTATTCCCTGTCCCCTGTTCCCTGTTCTACGGTCTTATCCTATTCGGTCTTCTCGCAAACGGTATCGCTTCCCTTATATGGTCAAGATTACAAACCCAGCTTACCATTCTTTCAATACCCAGCCCGAACCCCGAATGCGGAACGCTTCCATACCTTCTTAAATCAAGATACCATTCAAATTCTTCAATCGGCAGGTTATGTTCTTTTATTCTTTCAAGAAGAAAATCAAGATTGTCCTCTCTCTGCGAGCCGCCTATTATTTCTCCGAAACCTTCAGGCGCAAGCACATCAACTCCAAGCGCAACCTTAGGATTGTTCGGGTCACGTTTCATGTAAAAAGCTTTTGCTTCCGAAGGCCAGCGGTGAACCATAACCGGCTTATCGAAATCTTCAACAATCGCCTCTTCATGCGGAGCTCCGAAATCCTCTCCCCATGGGAACGGACGTATTTGCTCTTCTCCGTTTTCGGTTTTCCTGATTAATGGTATATCTTTCTTTCTTAAAATCTCTACTGCCTCATCATAAGTAACTCTCGGGAACGGTTTAATAACCTTCTCAAGTTTTGAAAGGTCTCTGCCGAGATAGTTCAGCTCCTGTTTCTTATTCTTTATAACTCTCTGCACAACGTATGAAAGAAAGTCCTCGATTAAATTCATATTGTCGTCAATGTCATAGAATGCCATCTCAGGTTCCATCATCCAGAACTCTGTTATATGTCTTCTTGTCATTGAGTTTTCTGCTCTGAACGTAGGACCGAGCGTGAAGACCTTGCCCAGTGCCATAGCACCCGACTCTGCATAAAGCTGTCCCGACTGTGAAAGATACGCTTTGCCAAGGTCAAAGTAATCCGTCGAGAAAAGCGTTGACGTTCCCTCGCATGCATTCGGTGTGAATATCGGTGCATCAAAAAGTATAAACCCGTTGTTGTACATATAATCACGGATTGACTGTATAATCTCGTTCCTTACTCTCATAATAGCAGCCTGCTTTGGCGACCTCAGCCATAAGTGTCTTCTGTCTGCAAGAAAATCGACACCGTGTTCTTTCGGCGTTATCGGATACGGCTCTGCTATCGAAACTATCTCAAGACCGCTTACCTGCAGTTCAAAAACGTTTTCCTTCTTCGGATGCTTTGAAACAATGCCGTTAACAATAACGGACGATTCCTGTGTAAGCTTTCCGAAATCTTCCCATATCTTTTCGCTTACGCCGTTCTTGGCAACGACACCCTGTATAAGACCCGTGCCGTCCCTGAACTCAGGAAACATAAGCTTTCCCGAAGAACGGATATTGTACAGCCATCCTTTAATCGTAACTTCTTTATCAACAAAGTCCGCTATCTTATCTATGTAAACCCACATAATATTTTATTATAAATTAATTTTTAAATTCATTAAACTTGTACTTCCTCTCATTCCCTGAACCTTTATCTTATCGCTTACATCAAAATCAAATAAATGAGCGTCAACATAAGCATCAACAAGATTTATCAGATAAACCAGCCCTGCGTACAAATAAAACTGGTCTCTCTGGTCTCTGTAAAATTCTCTCAGGTTTTTATACCTCACATCACCGCTCGGATTCTCAGGCGTCTGCGAGTTTGCGTATAATTCCCTGTAGTCAATATAATTGTTGTTATTCCTCACAATCTCGTAAGCAAAATATCCTCCTGCTGCCCATATTATCGGTATCTTCCAGTACGACTCATTGTAAAATTGACCCGCACCCGGCAGCACTGCCGAAAAAATCATCGCCTTCGTAGGCGACCTTGTCATCTTATACGTGTATGCCGTATCCTTTTTCTTAATAGTATCCTTCAGTAAAAAATCGTTCAGCTCATATCTTGATTCGGGAAGAGTGCTCTTAAACATTCGCTCCTGTTGTGCAAACCCCGTACCGCAGCAGAGTGTAAAAACAAACAAACACCCCCAAATGAAAAAAGCATCCTGCGGCTGCAAGATGCTTTTAACAGGTTCCCCAAACTTTAGTCTATACTTCAAGTTTCAATTTTATGGCGTATTTTGATTTTGCTGTTGATTCTGCTGTTCAACCGGCATTTGCTGCTGCTGATTCGGAACATTCGGAGGAGGCAAAGTCTGTGACCCTGCGTTCTTCTGAATTATACTCTCGCTCGAACCGCTTCCGCCTTTACTGATATAAAGATTCAGCAATAATGAACCTGCCAGAAATACTACAGCCATTATAACCGTAGCCTTCGATAAAAAGTCCGAAGTCCTTCTTGCACCGAACATTGTCGTTACACCCGTTCCTGCAATCGGTCCCACAAGACCGCTGCCCTTCGATGATTGTAAAAGCACCGCTATTGTCATAAAGATGCATACAAGCACCAGAAATATTATAAGTATTGTTATCATAATCAATAAAGATAAAACTAAAATACCATTTTTTCAAGCCATAATTGCAATATCAGCTCGACTAAAAAGCAACATATTAGTTTTCAATAAGTATCATAAAAACATGTTGTTATGCTTGTTGTTTACCTTCTAATGATCTTAGTGTTGTGCTTTATTCAACAAATTAAATCTCTCTTTTGTGCTTTTGTGTTTTGGTGGTTCATATGCTCTTATCAATAAATTAAATCTCTTCTCAGCCCGACTGCTTAGGCAGTTGTCCTCTGTGAACTCAGTGGTGAAGAATATTTTTGTTCTTAGCAATAAATTAAATCTTTTCTCAGTGGTCTCTGTGAACTCAGTGGTGAAGAATATTTTTATTCTTAGCAATAAATTAAATCTTTTCTCAGTGGTCTCTGTGAACTCAGTGGTGAAAAATCTCTTCTTTGTGTTTTGGTGGTAAAATGCTCTTAGCAATAAATTAGAACTTTTCTCAGTGGTCTCTGTGAACTCAGTGGTGAAGAATATTTTTATTCTTAGCAATAAATTAAAGCTTTTCTCAGTGGTCTCTGTGCTACTATCCGTAAAAAT
>Ga0172380_10001804_pt1 | contig 36126 bp, 33 predicted proteins | sample Leawe162metaG_FD_119747 | JGI IMG/M metagenome (GOLD analysis project Ga0172380, IMG submission 119747) | Leachate microbial communities from a municipal landfill in Southern Ontario, Canada - Leachate well 162 metaG | ecosystem: Engineered > Solid waste > Landfill > Unclassified | place...
ACCGAAGGCCTGACCGCAGCGGCGCAGAAGCGCGGCATCCCGTTCTGCGCGCAATCCATAGGCGGCATGTTCGGCCTGTACTTCAGCAAGGCCGTGCCAACCAGCTACGCCGAAGTGATGAGCTGCGACAAGGAAGCGTTCAACCGTTTCTTCCACGCGATGCTGGACGCAGGCGTATACCTTGCTCCGTCGGCGTTCGAGGCGGGCTTCGTCTCCGCCGCGCATAGCGATGCGGATATCGCCGCGACGGTCGCCGCCGCCGATAAAGTTTTTGCCAACTGGTAATGGGACTATTTTCGCAGGCGGCGTTCTACACCACCGTCAACCACATCAAGGATTTGCCGCAACACGGCGGCAGGGAAGTGGCATTCGTCGGGCGCTCCAACGCGGGCAAGTCGAGCGCGATCAACACCCTGGCGAACCATGTGCGGCTGGCTTACACCAGCAAGACGCCGGGGCGCACCCAGCATCTCAACTATTTTTCGCTGGGCGCTAACAACTTTCTGGTGGACTTGCCCGGCTACGGCTATGCCAAGGTGCCGCCGGATATACAGCGGCATTGGGAACAGCTGCTGAGCGAGTATCTGAAAACTCGCGAGGAACTGGCAGGGCTGGTGATCATCATGGATTCCCGCCATCCGCTGACCGAGCTGGACGAGGCCATGCTGGACTGGTTCGCGCCGACCGGCAAGCCGGTGCATATTCTGCTGACCAAATCGGACAAGCTCAGCAGGCAGCAGGCTACCTTGACCCTGAATCGCGTAAAATCCCATCTGGCCGAGCATTTTCCGCAGTGCTCCGTGCAGTTGTTTTCCAGCCTGAAAAAAATCGGCACGGAAGAGGCGGAAGCGGTGATTGCGGGTTGGTTGAAAAGCGCATAACCAAAAAAAAGCCCCCGGAAAAACCGGGGGCAAAAAAGTCTTAACAAGGGGTTAAGACACCCGCTCAGGGAGGAGAAACGGGGAGCGACTTGCGCCGCTCATAACCTCAGATAAGCGATTCCTTAAATAGTTCCGGGAAGAGCAATAATTCAGGAAAAAATCATGCAAACGCTTGGACAATACCCCCATACACGGATGCGCCGGATGCGCCGCGATGCCTTTTCGCGGGACTTGATGCGAGAGCATGTGCTTACACCGGCAGATTTCATCTACCCGGTTTTCGTGCTGGAAGGCAGCAACAAAGCCGAGGATGTCAAGTCCATGCCGGGGGTGCAGCGCAAAACGCTGGACCTGCTGCTCAAGGATGCCGAGCAATGCGTCAAGCTGGGCATTCCGGTGATGGCGATCTTTCCGGTGATCGACACGCCATTGAAGAGCCTGGATGCGAAAGAGGCCTACAATCCGGACGGCCTGGTGCCGCGCGTGGTTGCCGAACTGAAGAAGAACTTCCCCGAACTTGGCGTGATGACCGACATCGCGCTCGACCCTTACACCAGCCACGGCCAAGACGGCCTGATCGACGATACCGGCTACGTCATCAACGACGAGACTGTCGCGGTGCTGGCGCAGCAGGCGCAAGTCCACGCGATGGCCGGAGCCGACATCGTCGCCCCCTCCGACATGATGGACGGGCGCATCGGCGCGGTGCGCGCCGCGCTGGACCGCAAGGGCTGCATCCATACCCGCATCATGGCCTATTCCGCCAAATACGCCTCCAGCTTCTACGGCCCGTTCCGCGACGCGGTCGGCTCCAGCGGCAACCTGGGTTCCGGCAATAAATACACCTACCAGATGGACCCGGCCAACTCCGACGAGGCGCTGTGGGAAGTCGGCCTCGACCTGCAGGAAGGCGCGGACATGGTCATGGTCAAACCCGGCATGCCCTATCTCGACATCGTGCGCCGCGTGAAAGATGAATTCAAGGCACCGACTTTCGTCTACCAGGTCAGCGGCGAATACGCGATGCTCAAGGCCGCCGCACAAAACGGCTGGCTGAATGAACAGGCCTGCGTGCTGGAGGCATTGCTCGCCTTCAAGCGCGCCGGGGCGGACGGGATATTGACCTACTTCGCGCTGGATGCGGCAAGGTGGTTGAAAAATAATGGCTAGGCGGCTAAGGGCTATATAAAATCCAAGCGCGTCATGACTCAGCAACAACGAACTATGAAGCAGTTGTCATACGGTATAGAACGACCGTCTGACCTGCTAGCAAAGCTGAGGTGGGATGCGGATAAGCTTACCGAGTCACCCCATCCTTACGATGTATTCAACTTTGTCTTGACCGCAGCGTGTCTCGCCGAGTGGATTCAGAAATTTTACTCTTCCGATTCCGCTCCCGAACCATTCTCGGCACCGAACAAGACACGCAAAGTTTGACTGCTTCCAAGTATGTCACAGCTATGGATTGGCGACACGAACTGCCTTCCCAACCCGCATTGCGACTTCAAGCGCCATATCGCAAACACGTTATCGATATGCGCTCACACTGCCAATGCCAGCAAGCACTTCCACTGGAAAGATCGGGGTGACATCACGGCGATTGGTGAAAATCCACCAATTGGTGACTGGTATCAGTGGTACTTCACATCCAGAGCAGCAGACCTATATCTCGACTTTCAAGGGGAAAACTATGGGCTTCAACAGATTAAAGGTATTCTGATTCAGTTTTATACAGGACTCATTAAGTATCTTGAGGGCCTTCAAGTGCAGCAAGCGTAGGATGGGTTGAGCGCAGCGATTCCCATCGAAAACCGCCGGGCAACCCCCGGCGAAGTTGTTTTTGATGGCATACTATTAAGGTGATTACGAAAATCGCTACTGGCTAATTTGCAACGGTGCAGTTACGCCCGGCTAGTTTTGCGGCGTACAGGCGCTTGTCGGCGAGTTGCAGCAATATTTCGGTATTCGGCAAGATCGGTTTTTTGCTTGCCAGCCCGATGCTGACGGTAACATTGAATTCCCGCCCTCCCGCGCAAAAAGCGGCGGTTTCGGCCACGTTCCGGCGCAGTCTCTCCGCATACTGGAATGCCTGTTCCGCCGGAGTGTCAGGGCAAATCACCAGAAACTCCTCGCCCCCAAAACGGCATACCACATCCTGCTTGCGTACAGCGTGGAGCAAGACCTCGGACACGCGTTTCAGCGCATCGTCGCCCGTCTTGTGGCCATGAGTGTCGTTGATTTTCTTGAAGTGATCGATGTCCACCAGCATGCACGACAGCGGGTTTCCGCTGCGTTCCGCTCCCGCCCATTGCCGTTCCAGGTGTTCGTTGGCAAAACGGCGGTTGGGAAGGCAGGTGAGCACATCGGTGAGCGCCATCTGCTGCAGCCGCTCGTTCGAGGCCGCCAGTTCGGCGGAAAATTTACGCAGCTCCTGGCGATCAAACTCCAGCTCTTCCTGCAACTGCACCACGCGCTGACCGGCACCCAGCCTCGCCCCCAGCACCTTAATATTGATCGGCTTGGTCATGTAATCGTTTGCGCCGGCCTTGAACGCTTCCACCAGCCTGTCTGTCCCTTCCTGCGCGGTCATGATGAACACGTAAATGTTGCGCCATACGGGGTTTAGCCTGAGCGCCTTGCAGAATTCGATGCCATCCATTTTGGGCATAACCCAGTCGGTGATAATGAGCTGCGGCTTAAATTTTTCAACCATGCTTAATGCATCCATCCCATTTCCGGCCGAGGACACCGTATGACCGGCCTGTTCCAGCAGCGTTTTCATCAGCATCAAGGTGGCGCGGTCATCGTCCACCAGCAAAATACGCAGGTTGTACGACTTGTCGGTGCTTTTTGGCAATTCTCCGATGTCGCGTATATCCGGCGCCATCGGCACAGCTTCCAGCAGTTTCGAAAAAGGGGGGACTTCAACCGAACGGATGCCGAACAGCTTGCTCCACTCTTGCCATTCCTTTATGGATTTATCGCCAATCGCGGTGAGCATGTCAGACTCCACGCCCAGCCGGGTGGCTATCAGGATCAATTTGGGCACCATTTTGCGCCGTTGCGGATCCTGGGTCAGACATACTTTGGACAAGTAATCGGCGACATGCTGCACATGCAGCATGCGCCAGTTCCGGCTACCTTCAGCCACATTGGATTGCGCGGGATTCTCATGGTACAGAGCGACTTCCTGAAACACCTGCGGCATGCCCCAGTCTGCCAGCATCGCCTGTGTCATCTGGTTATGGTCAATCCCGAACTCGGCACGTTCAAAATCGGCCAATGGGGCGTCTGCCTGCGCAGCAGATTTTTTTAGTACCGACGCGTATTCCTCCGGGCAGGCAGTCGCCAGTGCAAGCGAGCCAATCTGCCCCAGCAGGCCAAGGATGAACACCTCTTCGGGCGAGCCGACACCGCTGTTCAGAACCAGATTTTGCGCGGTAATTGCCGCCAGCAGCGACCGGGACCAGAAGCCTTGATAGTCGAAGTCACGGCATGGCCCGTTATGGCTGTTTTCCACCAGCGACAGCCCCAACACCAGTTGCCGTACCGTGTTCAAACCGAGCACGGTAACTGCATCCGCTACGGAAGCTACGGGGCGCGTCTGATATGCCACTAGCGCATTGGCAACCTTGATGATGCGGCCGGATAACGCGGGATCGGCCTTGATCGCGTGCGCAATCTCCTGATTGGTCACGTCATCTTTTTGGGTTAGCTGAACTACCCGCAAAGCCACGCCTTTGGGGGAAGGTAATTGGCCTTTTGCCTTGAGCGCTTCGAATTTAGAATGGACGGCCATCTTCAAATCCCTCTATCTGTTATGCGGGCATCGTAACACAAGCAATGTTGTGCAGATATGAAGCTGCCTCTGTCGCGGTGGGGCTGCCAGCCGGATAGGATATAGGTGACAATCTCCATGTCGTGCTGGTTATGCGTATCAAAACTAGCCAGCAAGGGCGGAAAAGCCTGTCCTGAGCCTGTCTGAAGTAACAGAGGGGCGAAACCGAGCGAACGAATCGCTGCGCGAGTTTCACGTTAAGGTAAAATGCGCGTCTGGTACAAGGAGCATCATGACGGCACGTTTGCGCGAAATACCTTATAACTACACCTCGCTTTCCGACCGCGAGATCGTCGTGCGCATTCTCGGCGGCGAAGCGTGGGGCATCATCGAGACGCTGCGCGAGGAGCGCCGCACCGGGCGTTCCGCGCAAATGCTCTACGAGGTACTGGGCGATATCTGGGTGTTGATGCGCAACCCGTATTTGCAGGATGATCTGCTCGCCAACCGCAAGCGCCGCGAGGCGCTGATCGGCGCGTTGCATCACCGCCTGAATGCTATCGAGGCGCGCCGCCAGCAAACCGAAGGCACGGCGGAAACCGGCGCAGGCGATGCCCATCAGGACAGCCGCAACCAGAAGGTAAAGCGCCTGCTCGAACTCGCCGCTGCGGCGATCAACCAGTTTGCCGCCGAATTCGAGCAGACCCTGCAATTGCGCAAGCGTGTGATGCACGTGCTGTCGCGTATCACGCGCCGCGACAACATCCAGTTCGACGGCCTGGCGCGCGTCTCGCATGTCACCGACGCGACCGACTGGCGCGTGGAATATCCGTTTGTGGTGCTGCACCCCGACACCGAGGCGGAAGTCGCGCCGCTGGTGCGAGCCTGTATCGAACTCAAACTGACCATCATCCCGCGCGGCGGCGGCACCGGCTACACTGGCGGCGCGGTGCCGCTGGATAAATTTTCGGCGGTAATCAACACCGAGAAGCTGGATGCGCTCTCCGTAGTGGAGCCTTTGGTGTTGCCCGGCCTGAGCGAGCCTTATGCCACGATCCGTTGCGGCGCTGGCGTGGTGACGCGGCGCGTGATGGAGGCGGCAGATAGCAACAAACTGGTATTTGCGGTCGATCCGACCTCGGCGGATGCGTCATGCATCGGCGGCAATGTGTCGATGAACGCGGGCGGCAAGAAAGCGGTGCTGTGGGGCACCGCGCTGGATAATCTCGCTTCGTGGCGCATGGTCACGCCTGATGGTTTGTGGATGGAAGTCGAGCGCCTCAATCACAATCTTGGCAAAATCCACGACACCGCCACCGCGACGTTCCGCATCAGCCGCTTCGAGGTGGACGGCCAAACTCCGCACGGCGAAGCGGAAATCCTCACTATTCCAGGCAGCGCGTTCCGCAAGGCCGGGCTGGGCAAGGATGTCACCGACAAATTCCTGTCCGGCCTGCCCGGTATTCAGAAGGAAGGCTGCGACGGCATCATTACCTCGGCGCGCTTCATCCTGCACCGCGCCCATGCGCATACCCGCACGGTATGCCTGGAATTTTTCGGCCAGGTGCGCGAGGCGGTGCCCGCCATCGTCGAGATCACCGCGTTATTTGACAAATGCAGCATCCCCCCTTCCCCCTTCTCCGCCTGCAAGGTTTTCCTGGCCGGGCTGGAGCACCTCGACGAGCGCTATCTGAAGGCGGTGGGCTACGCCACCAAAGCCAGGCGCGGCACCCGGCCGAAGATGGTGCTGCTCGCCGATGTGGTGAGCGACGACGCGGATGCGGCAGCCTCCACTGCCTCGGAGATCGTGCGCCTCGCCAATCTGCGCAGCGGCGAGGGTTTCATCGCGGTATCCGCCGAGGCGCGCAAAAAGTTCTGGCTGGACCGCGCGCGCACCGCCGCGATCGCCAAACACACCAACGCGTTTAAGGTCAACGAGGACGTGGTGATCCCGCTGCCGCGCATGGGCGATTATTGCGACGGCATCGAGCGCATCAACATCGAGCTGTCGCTGAAAAACAAACTCAAGCTGCTCGGTGCGCTGGACGAATTTTTCGCCGGTGAGCTGCCGCTGCATTATCAGGACGACGAGCAGCTCGGGGACAGCGAACTGCTCGGCAACCGTGCGCAGCAGGCGCGTGAACTGTTGAGCGGTGTGCGCTCGTGCTGGCAATGGCTGCTAGAGAATCTTGATAAGCCAGAGCCTGACTTTCAATATAACCTCCCAGCATCAGGCTCTCCTATGTGGGTATTTTTGAATAGTGTGGCAGACCTACTATTGAAATCCAAGGGGAAAAGAGTATTTGATCTCCTGCAAGACCACTCCTTGCGCGCCTCATGGAAACGCGAAATTCGCGAACCGCTGCGCCACATTTTCAGCGGCAGCATTTACCAGCCGACACTCGAGCAGTGCAACACGATCCACCAAGGCGTGCTGAAAAGCCGCGTGTTCGTCGCATTGCACATGCACGCCGGCGACGGCAATGTGCATACCAACATCCCGGTGAACTCGGACGACTACGAAATGCTGCAGCAAGCCTATGCCGCGGTGGACCGCATCATGCGGCTGGCGAAGGATCTGGGCGGCGTGATTTCCGGCGAGCATGGCATCGGCATCACCAAATTTGATTATCTCGAACCGCATGAAACCGCTCCGTTCGCCGACTACAAGCTGCGCATCGATCCGGAAGGGCGCTTCAACCGGGGCAAGTTGCTCAAGGGTGGCAACCTGGATCGCGCCTACACGCCCAGCTTCAACCTGATGGAGCTGGAAAGCCTGATCCTGGAGAAAAGCGAGCTGGGTGAGATCGCCGATTCGATCAAGGCCTGCCTGCGCTGCGGCAAATGCAAACCGGTGTGCAGCACCCATGTGCCGCGCGCCAACCTGCTATATTCGCCGCGCAACAAGATCCTCGCCACCTCGCTGCTGATCGAGGCCTTCCTCTACGAGGAGCAGACGCGGCGCGGCGTGTCCATCCAGCATTTCGCCGAATTCGGCGACGTCGCCAACCACTGCACCGTCTGTCACAAGTGCAAGAACCCCTGCCCCGTGGATATCGATTTCGGCGACGTGTCGGTCGCGATGCGCAATTTCCTGCGCAAACAGGGCAAGAAGAAATTCAACCCGGTGAGCGCGGCCTCGATGCTGTTCCTGAGTTCCTCCAACCCGACCTACATCAAGCTGATGCGCAAGGTGATGATCGAGTTGGGCTACCAGGCGCAGCGTATCGGCTACCAGGCCGCCCGGCGTTTCGGCTTGGCCGCAAATCAGACCCGGCATCCGCCTGCCACCGTTGGTGGCGCGCCGCTGGTGGCACCGCTTGCGCGGGCGCAGGTGATCCACTTCATCAACAAGCCGATGCCGGGCAACTTGCCCAATAAAACCTCGCGCGCCCTGCTCGACATCGAGGATCGCAGCATCGTGCCGATCATCCGCAACCCGCATAAGCTGAACGAAGACTCAGAGGCAGTGTTTTATTTCCCCGGCTGTGGTTCGGAGCGTCTGTTCGGCCAGATCGGTCTGGCGACGCAGGCGATGCTGTATGAGCTTGGCGCGATCACCGTGCTACCCCCCGGCTATCTGTGCTGCGGCTACCCGCAAAATACCTCCGGACAAGGCGACATAGCCAGCAAGATAACCACCGACAACCGCGTGCTCTTCCACCGCGTGGCGAACACGCTGAATTACCTCGACATCAAGACGGTGATCGTGTCGTGTGGCACCTGCATGGATCAGTTGCTGAAATACCAGTTCGAGAAAATTTTCCCCGGCTGCCGCCTGCTTGATATCCACGAATATTTGTTTGAGAAAGGTATAAAACTTGAGGGCGTGGAGGGTGCACGCTTTATGTATCACGACCCGTGCCACTCGCCGATGAAAACCTATGCGCCGCTCAAGGTGGTCAGCGAATTGATGGGGGTCGACGTGCCGCTCAATGACCGCTGCTGCGGCGAAGCCGGCAGCCTCGGCGTGTCGCTGCCGCAGATTGCGACCCAGGTGCGCTTCCGCAAGGAAGAAGAAATGCGCAAAGGCGCCGCCGCGCTACGCGCCGACGGCTTTGCCGGCGAAGTCAAGATACTTACTTCCTGCCCGGCCTGCCATCAGGGCCTGTCACGCTACAACGACGATAGCGGCACCACCTCGGACTACATCGTCATCGAAATGGCACGGCACCTGCTCGGCCCGGATTGGCTGGAGAATTATGTCAACAACGCCAATCACGGCGGAATAGAACGCGTGCTACTGTAGGGGTGCGATTTATCGCGCCCTTTTTTCTGTTGCGATAATAAATCAGGGCGCGATAAATCGCGCCCCTACTTGACTGGTAAGCGCGCCTCGTGGAAAGTATCGGCTTGCCGCCAAAAATGACCATGCTGACACTTCCGCTCGAACCGACAGACGACCGCGCCAACCCCCTTTTCAAGGACGCGGCTGGTTGCACTAAATGGCTCGGGCAACTGCAGTTGACCAACCTGCAACTGGCGCACAGCCTGCTGTTCACCCAGATCAGAGAGTTGAGCCGTTATCCGATGCGCGGCCTGGAGCGCATGAACACGCTTGAGCTGCTGCGGGAGACCGTCGGCTATGTGCAGGACGATTACGCCAAAAAACTCACCGCCAAACCCTTGCCGCTGAATGAAAGCGAGTTGATGGTGTTTATTTCCATCGTACAGCTCTGGCAAGCGATGGTGCTGGGCTATCAGCGTTGCCTGCAAGCCTATATTGCCGGCGACAAGCAGCTCGCAAAACATGGCGCCTTGCTGTGCCAGCGCTGCATGCTGTACAGCGGGCTGGAGATTTTCGAGCACTTGCGCACCGGCTACGAATTCGAGGATAAGCTGTGGAACCAGGTGCATGAACTGTATGCTTTTGCCGAGGAGCAGAATTTCCATCTGACCGAGGTGAGCGATCCGCTGAACCAGAAACACCCGCGTAGCAGTTGCCGCAGTATCTATGTAAAAACCTTGCTGGCCTGCTATGCGCGCCCCGCAGAGCTGACACGTTCGCAATTGCAACTGCTGGACAACTGGCTGACGCAATGGAGCGGCACGGTGACGGTGGAGTCCATCTTTACTGCCAGCAAGGGAGATGCGCAGCCGCTGGCCACCGATCTTGCCAGCAAGCGCGGACTGCAGCCGGTCAGCCAAGTCACACACAGCGCCGGCATGCGCTATCTGGCGATGGTGCCTTTGAGCAAATTGCTGCGCGTGAAAACCATCCTGCTGCAGCAGGGCCAGAACCCGCGCCAGGTCAACCTGTGCGAACATTGCAGCAGCAGCGATTGCATCGAGTTTCTCACCTTTTTGCATCAGTGCTGGTGCGAAGAGCGCAGCACTCGCCTCAGCGAACGGCAACCGGTCGCGCACCGCGTGCAGCTTTGCTACAAACCGGAAGGCATTTACGCGCACCTGTCCGGCAAACCGTTCAAGCAGCCCAACCGCGACAGCGCCCTGAGCAGCACGGCGCGCAAGCAGATCGAGTCTTTCGGTCGAGTGCTGCAAGACGCGCACAACAAAGAGCTGCTGGAAATGGGCTATCCGCTGGAGACCTGGAAATTCGAGAATGAAAGCCTCTCGGGAGCGCGCCTGACGCGCGAGGATACCTTTGGCGGGAGGTTAAGCTACAACCAGCTGGTCGCGTTGCGCCCCAGCGACGCAGAAATCTTCATGCTGGCCACTACGGCATGGGCAAACGTCACGCGCGATGGGCAATTGCAAATCGGCGTGCGCTATCTGCCCGGCACCGCCGAAGCCGTCAGTATGCGCGCCACCGGCATCAACCAAAACGTGTCAGAAAAATACGTTCCCGCATTCCAGTTGCCTGCCGTTGCGGCGATGAACATCCCCGCCAGCCTGATCATCCCGCGCGACTGGTTCCAGCCGGAGCGCGTGGTGGAAATCCTGCATCAGAACGGCGAAAAAGAAAATTTGAAAATGGGCTTCAGCGTGGAACGTGGACTCGATTTCGAGCGCATCAGCTTTACGCTGGCCTATTGAGGCGATAACCGCTCAGGGGGCCATGAGCCATGAAACCAAAACCGTAACCAGAAAAGTGGCGGTTTTCGTAGGTTGGAAAAGCCTATCCTGAGTTTATCCCTGAGTTTATCGAGGGGCCGGAATGACGTTTTTTCTAATCAACTATTTGTGCTCATCTATCAAACCGCCAGCAACGACCCCACCGCCGCAATATCCGCATGGGTCTCGGGGTGGCGGCTGCCGCTGTGGCGGGCGTTTTCGGGCAATACGATGATGTGCGTCTGAATGCCTGATTCACCGGTCAGCGTATAGCTTGGCACGGTTTCTTCATGCCCGCCCACGCGCGCTTTCCATTCCCCGTCGGCGAATTCGATATCGCGATTGAGCAGGAACAGCAACACGGCTTTTGCATCGTCGGAAAACAGCATCAGGTTGATGTCCGACTGGATGCCCGCCGTGCCGCTCAGCACCGAGCCGGTCAGGTAGGGATGAAACTCCGCCAGCAGGCGCATGGTGGCGAGAGCTTCTTTGCGCAGCTGGCGCAGGATGCCGGGGTGGCTGTCGTGCTGATAGAGCGCGAGGTAGCTGTGCAGCGCGTCATCCACTTCCTGATTGCTGGGCAGGTGCTGGGTATCTGCCGCGCCGAGCTGCCGGGCGGCCTTGCGCTTGGCGAAGGCATGGTCGGTGATGCCATCTTCCGCCATCAACTTGGCGGCCTGATGCGCCAGTTGCACGCGCATCAAATCGCGTTTGCAGGCATGATTTCTGGTGTTGTGTTCCTTGTTCATGGGCGTGTATTTTATGGCTATATCCGGATCAAAGTAGCTGATCCTTGATGATGTCCGTCGGCAGGCTTTCTTTGCTTGGCGTCCCAGGCATGGCGTGCTCGGGCATGGCGTGCTCGGACGGAATATTCTCCTGATAGAAATATTCGACCAGTGAACCGTTTTCGTCGCGATATCCTTCCTCGTTGATGCGCACGGCCGCCATGTTGTCCGGCATGGCATATTCGGCCTGCGGCACTTCCTTGAGCGCTTTTTCCATGTAACTCATCCATATCGGCAAGGCTGCGCCGCCGCCGGTTTCCTTATCGCCCAAGCTGCGCGGCTGGTCGAAACCCATCCAGGCAATGCCGACCAGTGTAGGCTGGAAGCCGCAAAACCAGGCATCGACCGAGTCGCTGGTGGTGCCGGTTTTTCCGGCCAGATCCTGGCGGCCGAGCTGCATGGCGCGACTGGCGGTGCCGCGCCTCACCACGTCCTGCATCATGCCGATCATGGTGTAGGCATTGCGCACGTCGATAACCTGGCTGGCATTTTCGCCCGCTATGGCTGGCCTGGTTTCGCTTAACACCTTGCCGTGCGCGTCTTCGATACGCTGGATGAAGTAAGGGGTGACACGGAAACCGCCGTTGGCGAAAATTGCGTAACCGCTCAACATTTGCAGGGGGGTGACGGAGCCGGCGCCCAGCGCCATGGTCAGGTAAGGCGGGTGCTTGTCCGCGTCGAAGCCGAACTTGGTGAGGTAGTCCTGGGCGTATTGCGGCGTGATGGACTGCAAAATGCGTATGGAAACCAGGTTTTTAGACTTGGCCAAACCCTGGCGCATGCGCATCGGGCCGGCAAATTCATTATCATAATTTTTTGGCTGCCAGGGTTCGCTGCCGGTCTCTTGCTCATCGAAAAACAACGGTGCATCGTTGATCAGCGTAGCGGGCGTGAAGCCTTTTTCCAGCGCGGCGGAATAAATAAAAGGTTTCAGGCTCGAACCCGGTTGACGCCACGCCTGTGTGATGTGGTTGAATTGGTTGCGGCTGAAGCTGAAACCGCCGACCAGCGCATGGATAGCGCCATCGCGCGGGTCTGCGGAAACAAAGGCGGCTTCCACTTGCGGCAGCTGGCTGATGTGCCAGACACCCTTTTCGTCTTTCCGCAGGCGGATGATCGAGCCGGAATTGATGCGCTGGTTCAACGCGACCTTGTCGCCCAGCGCGCGCTGCGCGAAGCGCAGCGCTTCGCCGCTGACTTCGGCCATTTCCCCGCCCTTGCAATAAGCGCGAACCCGCTTGGTCGAAGCTTCCAGCACTACCGCAGGGATCAGGTCGTTGTCGTCTGCGGCCTCTTGCAGCGCTTCTTCCAGATATTCTTCGCTGCGCCCTTTTTTTAAGTCGACAAACCCCTCCGGGCCGCGGTACCCGTGGCGGCGGTCATATTCCAGCACGCCGTTGCGCACGGCCTGGTGCGCGGCGAGCTGTTCCTGCTGGCGAATGGTGGTATACACATTGAACCCTTGAGTGTAGGCATCTTCCTGGTATTTTTCATAGACCGCCTGACGAACCATTTCCGCGATGTAATCCGATTTGATGCCAGGTTCCTGATTTTTGCTGCCGTGCTTGGCTGCGATGGGTTGCTGCTGCGCGAGGTGAAGCTGCTCATCATCGATAAAATGCAGTTCATGCATGCGGCGCAGCACATAAAATTGGCGTAGCGTGGCGCGCTTCGGGTTGACTACCGGGTTGTAGGCGGAGGGAGCCTTGGGTAGTCCGGCGAGCATGGCGGCCTCGGCTATCGTGACCTGGTCGAGCGGCTTGCCGAAGTAAACCTGTGCAGCCGTCGCAAAGCCGTAGGCGCGTTGACCCAGGTAAATCTGGTTTATATAAAGTTGCAGGATTTCGTCCTTGCTCAGGTTGTGCTCGATCTTGAAGGCGAGCAGCACCTCGTTAAATTTGCGTGTCATGGTTTTTTCCTTGGAAAGGAAAAAATTGCGCGCCACCTGCATGGTGATGGTGCTCGCACCCTGTTTCGCGCCGCCGGAAGTGAAGTTGGTAATGGCAGCGCGCAACACGCCGATATAATCTACGCCGCCATGCTCGTAGAAGCGTTCATCTTCGGCGGCCAGAATGGCTTTTTTCATCACGTCGGGAACTTCGGCAATTTTGACTACGGCACGTCGCTCTTCGCCGAATTCGCCGAGCAGCACGCCATCCGCGCTGTAAACACGCAGCGGGATCTTGGGGCGGTAATCGGTGAGCGACTCCAGCGAGGGCAATCCCGGATAAGCCAGCAAAACTGCCAAGCCAAGCAATATCGCCGGGAGCAAAAGCAGCGTTAACGCTGCAAGAACCGGGAGTAGCCAGCGGCGAAAAGACATGGGCGGTTGTCCGAAAAGAGGGAAAAATGCTAAGGTATGCGAAATTATATCGGCTTCGGGAAAAAATGACCCCTTAAAAAATAACTTTACATAGATTATAGTTATTGCTAGGATTTAAACCACTTTATACGGAAAAGCTCTAAACGGCCTATGCCCAAAGTAAATTTTGACATCCCGCTGGACTTTTTGCAGACCAAGACACCGCCCCTGATTGGGGTGGATATCAGCGCATCCTCGGTCAAAATAGTCGAGCTGGCCGAGTTGCCCAAAAAAGGCGGGTATATCGTAGAGCGTTACGTGATCGAGCCGCTGCCCAAAGATGCGGTCACCGATGGCAACATCAATAATCTTGAGGCGGTTGCGGAAAGCCTGCAGCGCGCCTGGAAGCGGCTGGGCACGCGCATCAAAAACGTCAGTCTGGCGCTCCCCGCTGCGGCGGTGATTACCAAGAAAATTCTGCTGCAAGCCGGTATGCGCGAGGAAGACCTGGAGTATCAGGTCGAATCCGAAGCCAACCAATATATCCCGTTTGCGCTCGAAGAGGTCAATCTGGACTTCCAGGTGATTGGCCCGGCTCCCGGCAACCCCGAGGAAATCGAGGTGCTGCTGGCCGCTTCGCGCAAGGCCAACGTCGAAGATCGTGTCGCTGTCGCACAGGCGGCGGGTTTAAGGCCGCTGGTTGTCGATGTTGAGCCCTATGCGGCCGAAACGGCTTTTGAACAGATCAGCGCCCAGTTGCCTGATGGTGCGGTGGATAAATGTGTCGCGCTGATCGATATTGGCGCAAGCGTGATGAATGTCAATGTATTGCGCAATGGTCAGTCGGTGTACACCAGGGACCAGCAGGTCGGCGGCGACCAGTTGACGCAGCAGATTCAGGGGACGTTCGGCATGTCCGCCGAAGATGCCGAATCGGCCAAGCGCAACGGCGGATTGCCGGATAACTACGAGAGCGATGTCCTGTCGCCTTTCCGCGAAAACGTCGTGATGGAAATTGCCCGCGCGTTGCAGTTCTTTTTCACCTCGACGCAGTACAACGAAGTGGATTACATCGTGCTGGCAGGTGGCAGCGCGGTACTGCCCGGTTTGGACGATGCGGTGGCGACCCGCACCCAGGTGAGCACCATGGTGGCCAACCCGTTTGCGCTGATGACGCTGTCGAGCCGCATCAAGCCGCGCCAGTTGCAGACCGATGCGCCCGCGCTGATTGTCGCTTGCGGGCTGGCGATGCGGAGGTTTGACCCATCATGATACGCATAAATTTACTGCCGCACCGCGCCGAAAAGCGCCGCAACCGCCAGATTCAGTTTGCCGTATTGAGCGCGATTTCAGTGCTGCTGGGCGCGCTGCTAGTGGTTTTCGTGCATGCCTGGCTCAGTGGCGAGATATCACATCAGGAACGGCGCAACAAATACTTGACGGATGAAATTGCCAGGCTGGACAAGCAGATTGATGAAATCAAGAAATTGCGCGAACAAACCGCCTCCTTGCTGGTGCGCAAGGATGCCGTGGAAAAACTCCAGAGCGACCGTTCCGACGTGGTGCATTTGTTGGATCAAATGTTGCGCATCCTGCCCGAGGGCGTCCACCTCAAGACACTCAAGCAAACCGGCACCAGAATTGCTCTGGTCGGTTATGCGCAGTCCAATGCGCGCATTTCCACCTTGATGCGGGCGATTGAAGACTCGGAGTGGCTGGAGTCGCCCGCACTGGTGGTCATCACGGCATCCGGTGCTGCCGATGCACGTGCAAGCCAATTTACGCTGACATTTAGTTTGACCAAGGCCGCGCCGGTGCCCACACCTGCCCAGCCTGTCAAAGCCGCCAAACCTGACGGCGCAAAGGGTTGAGTGCCATGATAAAACTGGACGACTTCAAAAATCTGAACCCCAAGAACCCCGGGGCTTGGCCATGGCTGGTCAAGATAGTGGTTTTCATTGCGCTGTTTTTAGCCGTTGCCGCCGCTGGTGCATGGTTTGATTGGCAGGATCAGTGGGAAAGCCTGAGCAAGGCCAAGCGGGAAGAAGAGAAGCACAAGGAAACCTTCCTCGCAAAAAAGAAAGAAGCGATCAATCTGGACCTGATCAGAAAGCAGCTGACCGAGACACAGGAATCTTTTGGCGCCTTGCTCAAGCAACTGCCCAGCAAGTCGGAAATGGATGCGTTGCTGACCGACATCAATCAGGCGGGCTTGGGGCGTGGCCTGCAATTTGAATTGTTCCGCCCGGGTGCCGAGAAAGTGGTGGGTTCTTTCGCAGAACAACCCATCACCATCAAAGTGTCGGGAAGCTATGACGACATCGGAAAATTTTCCAGCGATATCGCGATGCTGCCGCGTATCGTCACGCTGGGCGATATCGCGATAAACTCGGCTGGTGGAAAGACGGCAGCAGATTCCATGTTGACTATGGATGCTACGGCCAAGACGTTCCGCTATCTGGATGAACAGGAAATAGCTGCCCAGAAAAAAGCCGCCGCGCCAGCGAAAGGGGCGAAAAAATGAGGATCATCCATTTTTTTCTGGCTGCGCTATTGCTGACAGGCTGTAGTAGCGAAGAGTTTCAGGATTTGCAGGATTTCGTCAAAAACTCCGGGGCGGGCATGCGCGGCAAAATTGACCCGCCGCCCGAGGTCAAGCCGTATAAGCCTTTTATTTATAACAACGAAGCCAATCCGGAAGCCAATCCGCCGCAAGCCAAGCTGCCGGATCCGTTCAAGCCGCGCAAACCGGAATTTCAGCCCGGTCGCAGCGGAATGAATCAGCCCGATATGGAACGTCCCAAAGAAGCTCTGGAGGAATTCCCGCTCGAAAACCTCAAGATGGTCGGTTATCTGTCGCAGCATAAAATCGCCCATGCGGTGATTCGCGCTCCGGACGGCAAGCTGCATCGCGTAAAAGCAGGCAATTACATCGGATTGAATTTTGGCTTGATAAGCGAAGTGACCGATACGGAAGTGATCGTTAAAGAGAGAGTGCAAGACAGCGCCGGTGATTGGTCTGATCGAGTGAGCAGCCTGCAGTTACTTGAATGATTTTAGGAGTGGGACAATGAAACAATTCGATAAAATGGTCAAGGGTATGGCCCGGAGCATGTTGGGCTTGCTGGGGTTGCTTGCCGCATTTGGCATATTGGGCGCTCAGGCGCATGCGGGCGCACAAAACAGCATTACCGCGCTGAGTGTCGTCAGCGCCGGCAGCGGTTCGACCGTCATCAAGGTCGAACTGGCCCAGCCGCTGGCCAATGTGCCGGCAGGCTTCACCATCAATACACCGCCGCGCATCGCGCTGGATTTTCCCAACACCGCCAACGGGCTGGGGAAATCGGTTCAGGATTTCAGCGAAGGCGACTTGCGTAGCGCCAATATCGTGCAGGCGGGCAACCGCACCCGTCTGGTGATCAATCTCGGGCAGATGCTGGCCTATGACACCAAAATCGACGGCAACAGCCTGTTGATCACTTTGCAGGCCAAGGCGGTAGATCGGGCCGCAACGGGCAGCGCGACCCGGTTTGCCGAGGCCAAATCGGGCGCGCAAAAGCATACCTTGCGCGATGTCGATTTCCGCCGTGGCAAGAATGGCGAAGGGCGCATCCAGATCGACCTTTCCGATCCCGGCATCGGCATCGACATCCGCCAGCAGGGCACGACGCTGATTGTCGACTTCCTTAAAACCAGCCTGCCGCGCAACCTGCAACGCAAACTGGATGTGATCGATTTTGCCACGCCTGTGCAAGGCGTGGATACCTTTGCGGAGGGAGACAATGTACGCATGGTGATCGAGCCCAAGGGATTGTGGGAGCATGCCGCTTACCAGACCGACAACAAGTTCATCGTCGAGGTCAAGCCGGTTGTCGAGGACCCGGACAAGAAGGAAAAAAGCAGCCAGAAGGGTTATGTGGGTGAAAAACTGACGCTCAATTTCCAGAAAATCGATGTGCGCGAGGCGTTGAACGTGATTGCGGATTTCACCGAACTGAACATGGTGATCAGCGACACGGTGAGCGGCAATCTCACCTTGCGCCTGAAAGACGTACCTTGGGATCAGGCTCTGGATATCATCTTGCAGAGCCGCGGTCTGGATAAGCGCCAAAACGGCAATGTCATCCAGGTGGCGCCACGCGAGGAAATCGCCGCCAAGGAAAAACTCAACTTGACCGCGCGCCAGGAAATCTCCGAACTGGAAGAATTGCGCACCGAGAGTTTTCAGCTCAGCTATCAAACTGTCGCCGAGATGATCAAATTGCTGACGGACGCCAAGCAGCCTGTCCTGTCGAAGCGCGGCAGCGCCGTGTCCGATGCGCGTACCGGCACAATATTCGTTCAGGATACGCCCACCAGGCTTGAGGAAGTGCGCAAAATCATCAAGCAGATCGACGTGCCGGTGCGGCAGGTGTTGATCGAAGCGCGCTTTGTTTCGGCGGGCGATTCATTTAACCGGACTTTGGGCGGGAAACTGAGCTATAGCGGCCCTGCCGTCGGCCCGGGCATGGGCGATGCGGTCGGTTCCGGCCCCAATGCCATGCGCGCGCTTGGGCAGCCGAATGTGAACCTGCCCGGCGCCACCAGCGGATTGGGCGGGTTGACGCTGTCGCTGTTCAACCCTATGGCCACCAAGGTGTTGACGCTGGAATTGACCGCCTCGGAACTGGACGGCAAAACCAAAAACATTGCCAGCCCGCGCGTGGTGACCAAGGACAAAGTTGCGGCCACCATCTCGGCTGGCACACAAATTCCTTACCAGCAAGCCACCAGCAGCGGCGCCACCAATGTGGCATTCAAGGATGCTGCTCTGAGCCTCACGGTGACCCCACAAATTACCCCGGATGACCATATCAACATGCAGGTGACGGCCAATCAGGACACCGTGGGAACCGTTTATAGTGGCGTGCCGAGCATCAATACCAAAAAGGTAAACACAGAAGTGCTGGTCGAAAATGGCGGCACGGTCGTGATCGGCGGCGTCTTCACCCAGGATCTCTCCAACTCCACCCAGAAAGTCCCGTTGCTGGGAGACGTGCCGGTTGTCGGCTGGCTGTTCAAGAATGAAGTCAAGAGCGACACCAAGTCGGAGTTGCTGATTTTCATTACCCCCAAAATCATGAAGGACGAGATCAACTTGCGCTGATTTTGCGCGCGGGTTAGGCTGGATGGGAAAGCGTGGCAGGCGAATAACCCAGCCAGCAAGCATTGGGAAATAATAATTATCGTGGGATGTTTTTTGCAGGACTGTCATTAATTGCGCGCTTAGTGTGAATCGGGAGACTCAGGTGTTAAATCATTTTTTCAGTAAAAAAATTAGCGGATTTTCGGCATGGTTTTTGTTGGCGGCAAGCGTTACGCTGCTTGCGGGTTGCGGCGGAGGCGGGAGCGGGACGACAGCTTCCACCACGCCCCCAGCAACTTCTTTTTCTCTTTTAGCTGACCCGCCCACAGTCAATTCTGATGGCTTAAACTCTACAACTATTACCATAGTCGCGTTGAATGCCGCAAATGCCACCGTATCCGGCGTAGTGGCGACCTTGAGTGCAGATAGCGGAATTTTGAGTGATCCGACTATCACTACTGGCACCGGAGCCGCACCCGTGACGGTGACCTTCTCTCCTGGCGCAAGCAAAATTAACCGCACTGCGACCATTACGGCGACCGCTGGAACCATATCGGCACAAATTCCAGTGCAGATTATCGGATCCACAGTTGTACTGAGTTCAAGCGGATCCACGCTTCCGGATGACGGCCAATCACCTGTGACTTTGACCATTACCGCGAAGGACTCGGGCGGCAATGTTGTGCCCAATGCAGCCGTTACCTTGAACCAAACAGGATCGGGACGTGTGACAATTACTCCGACATCGGGAACAACTGATGTCAATGGGCAGCTTAGCGCTCAAGTTAAGGGAGTAGGGGCCGGTGCAGCGACTATAAGAGTGGAAGCTCTGGGCGCAGTTGCAACAACCGATCTGACCGTTAGCCCGACCGCAGCCACCTTCGCCATAGATCGGTTAAACGGGGTGGATGCTCTTAATACAACACTTACCGCCATGAAAATCGGCGAAACGCTGTCTGTGCGAGTCAATACGCTAACTGCAACCGAAGTGACATTCGCCACTACACTAGGCGAATGGGACGGCGGGGCGGGTTCGGTGGTGAAGGTGGTTCCAGTCGGCGGAAAGGCGACCGCAAATCTGGTCACCGCTAAGGCAGGCCTTGCCACTGTTCAGGTTTACGACTCGTTTGGTAATGCGATGAAGTTTAGTGATTCGCTCACGGTGGCAATGTCGTCGGCAACCCCTGCCAGTATCACGGTCCAGCCCTCTCCCAGCGTGGTATCCAAGAGCGTGGGTTCTACAACAGGCTCCTCAACTTTGATCGCAATGGTCAGGGACGTAAATGGCTTCCCGGTTGGCGATGCGCCAGTCTCGTTCTCGATTGTCAACCCCACTGGCGGGGGTGAGTCCGTTTCACCCGCAGTGGTGCTCACTGCTGCAACAATATCTGGTGGCCTCAACTTGGGAGAGGCTCGCGCGTCATTCACTTCCGGTTCGGCATCGTCCGGTGCGAATGGCGTACAAATTCGCGCTTCGGTGGTAGGTACCAATGTCGCAACCGAGCCGTTTGATCCGATAACTTTATTGCCGGTCAACCTGACTTCTTCCGGGAGTGATGCGACAGTCATTATCGGCGGCACGTCGGGCTCGGTGGCGTTCGGAATAGCAACTAGTATTGCAACAGACTCGACCAACTCGAATTATGTTCAGGATATGTCTGTTATGGTTACCGATTCCAACGGCAATCCGGCACCAGTGGGAACGGTGGTCAACCTGAGCGTTTGGCCTCTTACCTTTAGTACCGGCACTAACTGTGCAAGAGATGCGGATTCCTTGGCTACGCCGGCTATAGCAGCCGTACCTGCTGTTCCCGCTACGGTTGCTGTTCCCGCTGTGGCTGCTGTGGCGGGCGTAGCTGCCAAGGCTAATTTGGGTAATTTATCAATTTCTGCTAAATCTACTGGAACTGATACTAATAATTACCTGGTTACATTAGAGGTAAATAATGCATTGAATGCTGTGGCCACGGTCACCTCTGCTACTTATACTGGAATTACAGTTCAATTTGACGGTGATAGCAATCCTTCTACTTGGGCGCAGGTGGCTAACGCGATTAATGCTAGTGCAGCATCTCGTGTGACTGCAACTACTCCTGCTGGCGGCGGCGTTACAGTGACAGCTGCTGACGTTTCAAACGCAATTTTAACGGGCGGGGTTAATGCCGTAGCTGCTGTAGCCGCTATCCCTGCTCAAGCCGAAATCCCCGCTCAAGGTGCTATTCCTGCATCACCAGCCAGAGGGACATTCTATAATGAAGATATCAATGAAAACTTGATTCTGGATGCGGGTGAAGACGGCAAGAGGGACTGGTACGACCCTGGGTTCGCGACACAGCAAGGCACCAGTGATGGCTATGCGACACCGCCCAGTTCGGCTGCCGGTTCGGTGCCGTCGGCTGTCTATACCGACACCCCTGCCGGCGGCACGTTGCCAGCGACGGTCACGACCGATGCATCCGGTGTGGCAGCTTTCAAACTGACTTATCCGAAGAAAAGCGCGATCTGGATCACGGACAGAATTCGTGCCAGAACCGTGGTGCAGGGAACCGAAATGGTTGGCGAGATAATTCTTTACTTGTCGCCTACAAAGCCTGATGCCTCTCCCATCTGCTATTTGCCTGATTCGCCCTACTCTTTCTAGCGGTCAGGTCGTAGGTAACTTCGCTTTATTCGCGAACAGCCGAGGTGGCGATAATAGAAATTGCGCAATTTGCATGATATAAAACAAGTGTAAAACTTCAGGGAGACTTTGGTCTCCCTGGTTTTTTTGTGGATCATGTTCAGCCGTAAGAAATTCAGCTTATTATCGTTTACCATGCATAACATGCCAAAACGCAATACATTGACCATTTGGGATTGCACCATCATGAATATAGCTTTTTCTTTTCAAGATAGGCGCAGTGCCCATTGCCTGGCCCAGCGCGGGTTCACCCTGATAGAAATCATGGTGGTCGTGGTGATCCTCGGCATATTGGCCGCGCTGGTTGCGCCAAAATTGATGGGGCGCACCGATGACGCGCGCCGGGTTGCCGCCAAGCAGGATGTCGCCACCCTCATGCAGGGACTCAAGCTGTACCGGCTCGATAACCAGCGCTATCCGACTACTGAGCAGGGCTTGCAGGCGCTGGTCGCCAAGCCTGCCAGTGGGCCGGAGGCCAGCGGCTGGAAAACCGGCGGCTATCTCGACAAGCTACCCAAAGATCCCTGGGGCACCCCCTACCTGTATCTGTCACCGGGCATAAGAGGTGAAATAGACGTATTCTCGCTAGGCGCGGATGGACAGGCGGGGGGCGACGGCAACGACGCCGATATCGGATCGTGGGAATTGTAACCGGGCGAGTTCCTGCTGCACCGGGTGTTGCCTGTGTGCAGGTGTTGCAAAGGAAAACGGCGCGCGGCTTTACCCTGCTTGAGCTGCTGGTGGTGATAGCAATCGCGGGCATCACGCTTGGTATGGTGACCTTGAATGCGCTACCAGACAGCCGGCAGGCATTGCAAAACGACGCGCAGCGGATTGCGCTGCTGCTGCAACTGGCGCGCGATGAGGCGATTGTGCGCAATCGCCCGATTGCCTTCGAGGCCGATGCGGGGAGCTACCGTTTTTTACTGCGCGAGGGCAATACCTGGCAGGCGCTGGCGCAGGATGATTTGTTGCGCGAGCGCGAATTCAAACGCGTGCCGGTCGCGCTTTCCATCAGCCCGCTCTCGTTGGCGCAAACCGCTCCGTTGCGCATCATCTTCGGTCGCGAACCGGTCGATAAACCCTTTGTCCTGACCCTGACCGCCGGCGATGCGCAAGCCGCCATCCGCGCCGACGGCATCGGGCATTTCGTGGTGGAATGAGATGCGCCAGAAACACCTCACATTCTTGTGCCCATCCAGCCATCGTAACGCGGGTTTTACTTTGCTCGAAGTACTGGTGGCGCTGGTCATCGTCGGCACCGCACTGGGCGCCAGCCTGCGCGCGATCGGTAGCCTGACGCAAAACAGTGGCGACTTGCGCGCTTCGATGATGGCGACCTGGTCGGCGGAAAACCGGCTAGCGCAAATTCGCTTGGCGCGCGAATGGCCGGCGCTCGGACAACGCAGCTTCGCCTGCGCGCAGGGCGAGTTGCAACTGGTCTGCGAGGAAAATGTATTCGCCACCCCGAACCCGTTTTTCCGCCGCGTCGAAGTGAGTGTCTTTGACACGCAAGGCAACGATGCTGCGCAAAATACCGGACGGCGCATTATCAAGCTGGCGCAGGTGGTGCCCAATGCGCAATAGCTCAGCCGCGCACAGCGATACCGGCAGCGCCTTGCAGCCAACCAAACACCAACATCGCCAAAAGGGCATGACGCTGATTGAATTGCTGGTCGCCATCAGCGTGCTCGCGGTTATCGCCGTGCTCGGCTGGCGCGGCCTCGATAGCATCGTGCGCGCGCGCCTGGCGCTCACCGTTGATCTCGAACAGACGCGCGGGATGCAACTGGCCTTCGCACAGTTGCAAAGCGATTGCGCGCACTTGGCCGATGCCAGCGTCCTGCCGAAGCGGAGGCCGCTCGCCGCCGGGCAGGATAGTCTCACGCTGGTGCGCACGGTGTTTGCCGACAATCAACCGACTCGGCTGCAAGTGGTCGCTTACCGGGTCAAAGAGGGTGTGCTGACGCGCCGCGAATCGGCAGCGACGCGCGATTTGACCGAGCTGGATGCCATGTGGCGCACTCTCGCGAGCGACATCGAGGCAAGCCAGGCGCCGTTCGACAGGCTCGGTGCCGGGGTGGTGTTGCAAGCGGGTGTGGACTCGCTGACGATGCGGCTATGGGCTAACGGCGGCTGGCGCATGGGAGACGATACGTTGTCTGCGCCTGCCGGCATGAATGCTGCCGGTATAAATGCGGGATTGCTTGCGCCAAGCGGATTGGAAGTCGCCCTGCAATTGCGCGGGCGCGATACCCGGCTGCTTAAAATATTCTTGCTCGGGGCGGCATGAGCGTGCGTTGCGTCTCGCACCACCGGCAACGCGGCATTGCGGTCATCACCGCGCTGCTGCTGACGACGCTGGCGATTACCCTGGTTGCCAGCCTTTTCTGGCAGCAGCAGGTGCAGGTACGCGCGATCGAAAACCAGCAGCTGCAATTGCAGAAACAATGGATACTGCGCGGCGCGCTCGACTGGGCCAGCCTGATTCTGCGCGAGGATGCGAAGCATTCGAGTGCCGACCATCTGGATGAGCCGTGGGCGGTGCCGCTCGCGGATACGCGCCTCGACCAATATGTCGAAAACGGCTCAGCCGATGACACTATTTTCGGGGCGATATTATCCGGCGGCATCAGCGATGCGCAGGCGCGCTACAATTTGAACAATCTGTACGCCAATGGAGCCATCGACCCCGCCGAGGTTGCCGTTTTCGCGCGGCTGCTTGATAACGTAAAAATGAATGCGGCGCTGGCGCAGGCAACCGCCGAGGTACTGGCGGCGGCGCAGCACCCCGGCGAGGTTGGCACGGAGATGAAACCGCAGGTTGCCGCCGTCAATAATGATGGCCAGCCTGGCCCGCAACCGATGAATCTTACGCAACTGGAAGATTTGCTGGCGGTGCCGGGTTTTTCACAGGAGATGCTCGACAAGCTGAAAAATTTCGTGATCTTCCTGCCGCGTGCCACGCCGGTCAACGTGAATACCGCGCCAGCCGAAGTGTTGGCGGCCAGGTTCGAGGCGCTCTCGCTGGACGAGGCGACAGCGCTGGTGGCAATGCGCAAGACGGCCAGTTTTCGCGATTTGGCCGATTTTACCCACCGTTTGCCGGACAAGTCTTTTGCCGCATCAGTCAACCAGGCATCGGTCGAAACGCATTATTTTCTGGTCGATGGCAAAGTGCGCATGAACCGCGCCGCGCTGGACATGCAGGCGTTGATCGAACGCAATGGAGCCAATACCAAAGTTATCTGGATTCGAGAATACTAGCGAATTTTTGCGTTACTTATGAAACACACAGGCCAGCACAGGTCGTGTTTTAACCCGACCTGTGCCCTGATGGACTGGGTTAATGGGTTGGGTTAAATCTTGCGCACAAACACCTTGGATTTTCGCTGGTAGTTGTAAAGCGACTTCTTTTGCGCGGGCAGTTCGGCGACATCGCTTTCCTTGAAGCCACGTTCGATGAACCAGTGTGCGGTACGCGTGGTGAGCACGAACAGCTTCTTCAACTCCTGTGAATTGGCCACGGAGATCATGTGGTTGAGAAGAGCTTCGCCGTAGCCGCGATCACGGCATTGCGCGTCCACCGCGAGGCAGGCCAGTTCGGCGGCGACTTCGTCCGGGAACGGATACAGCGCGGCGCAACCGATGATGCGGTGACCGTGTTCCAGCACCACAAAGCGCGCGATTTCGCGCTCCAGCAGTTCGCGCGAACGCCGCACCAGGATGCCCGCTGCTTCCAGCGGGCGCAGCAGTTCGAGGATGCCGCCGATGTCCTCAATGGTGGCCGCGCGCAGGGTGTTGAGCGTGCTTTCCACCACCATCGTGCCGATGCCGTCGTCGCTGAACAGCTCCTGCAACACCGCCCCGTCGGTATGGCGGCTAATCAGATGGGTGCGCGCCACGCCGGCCTCGCAGGCGCGAATCGCGCAGGGCAGGAACAGGCTCACGTCGTCCGTCAGTTTGCGCTTCGCGTCTAACACGTCTTGTGCCTCGGCGATGGTAAGCTCCTTGAGCAGCTTGCCTTTTTTGTCCTGCACGCCGTCCGTGTCCATCAGAAAGACCAGCTTATCTGCGTCCAATGCGATGGCGGTGGCGGTGGCGACATCTTCCAGCGTGACGTTGAAGACCTCTCCGGTGGGCGAATAACCGAGTGGCGAGAGCAGCACCACTTCGCCAAATTCCATGCGATCGTTGAGCGCCGCGACATCCACCTTGCGCACGCTGCCGGTATGCATCAAGTCCACGCCGTTGACCACGCCGATAGGTTGCGCGGTGATGAAGTTGCCGCCCGCCACGCGGATATCGGCATTGGCCATCGGAGAATTGGCCAGCCCCATCGACAGCAGCGCTTCGATCTCGACACGCACCCGACCGACCGCCTCTTTCACGCATTGCATGGTTTCCGCATCGGTCAGGCGGATGCCCTGATGATAGGTATCGCCAAGATTGTTTTTCGCCAGATGCTGCTCGATCTGCGGGCGCGCGCCATGCACCAGCACCAGCCGGATGCCGAGCGCGGCCAGCAGGTTAAAATCGTGCGTCAGCTCGACAAATTTTCCGTCCGCGACCACTTCACCGCCAAACGCTATGACGAAGGTCTTGCCGCGAAAGGCATTGATGTAGGGCGCGACGGAGCGGAACCAGGTAACGAAATCGGCGGGTGCGACGGTGGCAGGCATTATGGAATCTCCCTCATGGAATGATGCTATCTTGCACGGCTATGCTTCATCTAGCAACTGATGGAACTACTAGGGAGGCGCTGATTTATTCGGTTTCGTCGTTCCCGCGGAGGCGGGAACCCAGTTAAATTAAGGCACTGGATCTCCGCCTTCGCGGAGATGACGAATAAATCAGCGCTTCCCTAGCCATCTGACTAACCCAGCAAACAACGCTGGGCAAGTCATTGGTTATGCCCGGCAATCGCCCAGTTCTCGTCGGGCAGTTCGTCGAAAGCGATGTATGTGTATGACTTGGGAAGAAGGGTAAAGAGGGAAGGGATAAGGGGCAACCCCTGGGTTGCTGTTATCCTTCTCACTTGTTCTTGAATCAAAAATCCCCCCACAGCGTTTGCAGTGCGGCCAACCCGACCACCGCCGCAGTTTCGGTGCGCAACACACGCGCACCGAGGCGGATCGGGGTAAAGCCACACAGTAAAGCGCTGTCGCTTTCCGCCACGGTAAACCCGCCCTCAGCGCCGACCAGCAGCACGACACGGCCTTGCGGTTTGGCGTGTGCATGCAACGAGGTTGCGCCTTCGGGCAGCAGCATAAATTTGCTGTCAGGCGTGGCGCGCACCTGTTGCAGCCACACCATGATGTCCAGCGGTGCATGGATCTCCGGCAGCTGGTTGCGCCCGCATTGCTCGCAGGCGGAGATGGCGACCTGCCGCCAGTGTTCGAGGCGCTTGGCGGCGCGTTCGGCGGACAAACGCGCCACGCTACGTTCGGTATCGAGCGGCTGGATTTCAGCAACACCCAGCTCGGTGGCCTTTTGTATCACCCAATCCATTTTTTCGCTGCTCGACAAGGCTTGCGCCAGCACCACCGGCAACGGCGATTCGCGGTTGGCGCTGACTGCGGCAATCTCGCCGACAACCACGCGCTTGCCACCCGTTTCGGCTATCACGCCGTGGCATTCGTTACCGATACCGTCGAACATTTCCACGCGGCTCCCTTCTCGCAAGCGCAGCACGCGCGCGGCATGATGCGCCGCTTCGGGCGGCAATGCAAAAGTGCCGCCGAGCGGCAAGGGGGGAGCGCAATAGAAACGCGGCATGGTCGAGTCGCTAATGAATAAGGGCGTTGGCGTGATGATATAATGCCGCGACAATTTTTGTCAGGGATATGAAATGGTCAGCCTGCAACCCCCGTTGTGCGATTTTGGCTGGAAAGCCCGTGATTTCGACCTCGCCGGGGTGGACGGCAAGCGCTATAACCTCGCACAGGCGCGCGGCCGCAACGGTCTGCTGGTGATGTTCATCTGCAACCACTGCCCTTATGTCAAATCCATCCGCGAGCGCATCGTGCGCGATACGCGCGAGCTGCAAAATCACGGCATCAACAGCATCGCCATCATGTCCAACGACCCCGCCGAATATGAAGAAGATTCCTTCGACAACATGAAGCAAGTGGCAAACCGGTTCGGCTACCCTTTCCCTTATGTGTGGGACGAAACCCAGCGGGTCGCGAAGGGTTACGGCGCGGTATGCACGCCGGATTTCTTCGGCTTCAACGCCAATCTTGAACTGCAATACCGTGGCCGGCTGGACGCATCGCGCAAGGAGGCCGTGGCGGATGCGCCGCGCGATTTATTCGATGCGATGCTGCAAATTGCCCGGACCGGGCAGGGGCCGCGCGAACAAATCGCCAGTATGGGCTGTTCCATTAAATGGAAAGATGCAGCATGACGCGGCCCGCAACCCGTGGCATGAGCGCGACGCTCAAGGCGGTGGTCGCGGCCGTGAAGCTGGTCGCGGCGGAGGAAATCATGCCGCGCTATCTCAAGGTGGCGCACCAGCGCAAGAGCGATGGCAGCCTGTGTACCGAAGCGGACATCGCCGCGCAGGCCGCACTGACCAGAAAGCTGCAAGCCATTCTCAACGTGCCGGTGTTGGGCGAGGAAATGCCCGCTGCGGAGCAGCACGCAATTTGGGAAGCCGGCAACGGCGAACTGTGGTGCATCGATCCTATCGACGGAACTTCCAATTTCGTGCGCGGCCTGCCCTATTTTGCGGTATCCGTCGCGTTGTTGCGCGAGGGCAGGAGCCAGTTGGGTGTGGTGTACGACCCGGTAGCCGACGAAGTGTTTGCCGCCGAATCCGGCAAGGGCGCATTCCTGAACGGCGCAGCGCTGGTGAAACGCGAAACGATTGGGTCGCTGCAGCAGGCTCTGGCCAACGTCGACCTGAAGCGCCTGAGCGCCAGACTGGTCACACAACTGTCCTCCAATCCCCCTTATTGTTCGCAGCGCAACTTTGGCGCGAGCGCGCTGGACTGGTGCTACACCGCAGCCGGGCGCTATGACTTGTATCTGCACGGCGGACAGAAACTCTGGGACTATGCGGCCGGCACGCTGGTTTTGTGGGAAGCGGGCGGCCATGCCTGCTGCATCGAAAACGACGATTTCGCGCAGGGCGATATCTGGCAACGCTCGGTGATCGCGGCCAGCGACCAGAAGCTGTTTGAAGAATGGAAGAACTGGATACGCGCGCAGCAATAAACCGGGAGGTGTCGTGAAAATACTAATACTCGGCGCGGGGCAGGTCGGCTCCACGGTGGCGGAAAGCCTGGTGGGCGAGGCGAACGACATCACCGTTGTCGACTCCGACGGCGACAAACTGCGCCAGCTACAGGAACGTCTGGATTTGCGCACCCTGACCGGCAACGCGGCGCACCCTTCGGTGCTGGAACAGGCCGGTATCGCCGATGCCGATATGCTGCTGGCGGTCACGCAAAGCGACGAGGTCAATCTGGTGGCCTGCAAACTGGCGGCCACGCTATACAACACGCCGACGCGCATCGCCCGCATCCGCGCCACCGATTACCTGGAACGCCCGGAGGTGTTCAGCGCGGATAATTTCTGCGTGGATTTTTCGATCTGCCCGGAGCAGATCCTCACCGAATACATCGTCAAGCTGATCGAATTTCCCGAGGCGCTGCAGGTGCAGCGCTTTTCGCAAGGCAAGGCAGCGCTGGCTGCGGTGCGCGCCATTGAGGGCGGGCCGCTGGTGGGCAAGCCGCTGAGTTTTTTGCGCACCCACATGCCGCAAATCGAGACCCGCGTCGCGGCGATTTTCCGCAAGGATGGGCCGCTGATCCCGGAAGGAAATACCGTGATCGAGGAAGGCGACGAAATTTTCTTTATCGCCGCAACCGGCAATATCCGCAGCGTGCTCAACGAAATGCACCGCATGGATAAGCCCAACAAACGCGTGATGATCGTCGGCGGCGGCAATATCGGCCGACGTCTGGCCAAAACGCTGGAGAACGACTATCAGGTCAAGCTGATCGAACACAATAAAAAATCCTGCGAAAGACTGGCGGGCGAATTGACCAACACGCTGGTGCTCAACGGCGACGGCACCGACGAAAAGTTGATGCAGCAGGAACATATCGACGAGATAGACGTATTCTGCGCGCTCACCAACGACGACGAGAACAACATCATGTCTTCGCTGCTCGCCAAACAGGGCGGTGCGCGCAAGGTGATCGCGCTGATCAACCGCAGCGCCTATGTGGATTTGTTGCAGGGCGGCAAGATCGATATCGCGCTATCCCCGGCGCAGGTCACCATCGGTTCGCTGCTCGCCTACGTGCGCCAGGGCGATGTGGTGGCGGTGCACTCGCTGCGGCGCGGCGCGGCGGAAGCGCTGGAACTGGTGGTGCACGGCGACCGACTATCCTCGCGCGTGGCAGGGCGGCTCATCGGTGAAATCGACCTGCCCAAGGGCGCGACCATCGGTGCAATCGTGCGCGGCGACCAGGTTATCATGGGGCATCGCGATGTGCTCATCGAGGCGGAAGACCATGTCATCGTGTTCGTCATCAACAAGGCGATGGTGAAGAAGGTCGAGAAACTGTTTCAGGTCAGCGTCGGGTTTTTCTGATGCGGCGCGCGTTGACCGTTATTCACGCCCTGGGCCTGATGCTGGTGGTGTTCAGCGTCGCCTATGTCATCCCGGTGGCCACCGCGCTGATTTATGCAGACGGCACCCTGCTGCTGGATTTCCTGCTGGCGATGGTGTGGACCGTTGCCGCGGGTGTGCTGATGTGGATGTTGACGCGCCGCCACAAGGGCGAGCTGTCGATCCGCCACGGTTATTTGCTGGTGGTGACCATGTGGACGGCGATGCCGGTCTTCGCCACCATTCCGTTGTTGCTGGTAATACCCGACCTATCGTTTACCGATGCCTATTTCGAGACCATGTCCGGCATGACCACCACCGGCGCGACGGTGCTGACCGGGTTGGACACCCTGCCGCCGGCGATCAATATCTGGCGGCACGAATTGAACTGGCTGGGCGGGCTGGGCATCATCGTGCTGGCGGTGGCGGTGCTGCCGCTGCTGGGCATCGGCGGGCGGCAGCTGTTCAAGGCGGAGACACCGGGACCGATGAAGGAGTCCGCGCTGACGCCGCGCATCGCCGACACCGCGCGCAGCCTGTGGGTGGTGTATGTGGCGATTACCCTGGCCTGTATCGGCGCATTGAAATGGGCGGGAATGGACTGGCTGGATGCGGTGTGCCACGCCTTTTCGGCGATGGGGCTGGGCGGATTCTCCACGCACGATGCCAGCGTCGGCTATTTCAACTCGCCGCTGATCGAATTTGTCATGATCGTGTTCATGTTGCTGGCGGTGCTCAACTTTTCCACGCACTTCCTTGCTTTGCGGGCAAAATCGCTGAGGGTGTATTTGCATGATGCCGAGGCAGTCGCGTCGCTGGTGCTCATCCTGTCCAGTTGCTTCGGCATCGCCTTTTTTCTCTGGTGGAACGACGTCTATCCAGAATTCCTGACCGCGCTCCGTCACGCCAGCTTCAATTTGGTCTCAATAGCGACCAGTTCCGGTTACGCCAGCGTGGACTACGCACAGTGGCCGATTTTCGCGCCACTGTGGATGATGTTCCTGACCGCGATTGCAGCAAGCTCCGGCTCGACCGGCGGTGGCATCAAAATGATGCGTACGCTGGTGTTGGTCAAGCAAGCGGGGCGCGAGTTTCTTCGCCTGCTGCACCCGGCAGTGGTGAACCCGATGAAAATCGGCGGCCACGTGGTACCGAACAGCATCGTGTTTGCCGTGCTCGGCTTCATTTTCCTGTATTTCATGACCATCGTCACGCTGACCTTCGTGCTGTTGATCAGCGGCATGGATTTCATCTCAGCTTTCACCGCAGTGCTGGCCTCGGTAAACAACTGCGGTCCGGGTTTGGGCACGGTCGGGCCAGCCAGCAATTACCAAGGGCTGACCGATTTCCAGACCTGGGTATGCACGTTCGGCATGCTGGTCGGTCGGCTAGAAATTTTCACCGTACTGATCCTGTTCACACCGCATTTCTGGCGGCGGTAATTGAGGCGTAGGACGGATAGCTTTTCATAGCCATCTGACAGTTCTCGCACACCTCTGCCGGCATCCGCTTGAACATCACTGTGGTTTGGCCGCGCTCCAGCGTAATGCTGGCAACCCCTGCGTGTGTATTCTCGTGTTTGCCAATTGGGTGCTTCGTGGTTTGACCTCATTGTCTTGAGATCATCACACCAGATTTCGGCATCTGGCTCGTAGACCGTGAGGATAAAAAGTCTCCCCAATGACACAAATGAGTGCACAGACCGGGAAGATTTGCTCATCGTTTTTGCTCCTCGATGATAGTCGCAGATTTCCACGCGACTGGCTTGCCCGCCGTTCCACGCAAAGCGCACACGCCAAGGGGCGGTCAGGGTTTCCCAAACAAATCGTCGAGCGGGTTCTTGCCTGCGGGGGCGCTGCCGGAGACGCGCTTCGCGGCGAACTCTTCCTCGATGTTGTCGCGATAGAAGCTCCAGGCCGCGCCCGAGCTGCTGAGGCGGCGCCAGATGTCCTCGCCGACGCCGCCGTACTGCAGCGTGCTGCCGTCATCGAGCTGCACCTGCAGCAGCCGGGCGCGCGCGTCGTAGCCGATGGCGCGCAACCTGCCCGAATTGATCTTTTTCATTTCCATGTTGGCATCCTGAAACTATTTCAATCCCGGCCCGTTTAATTATTCCAGCGCGCCAACCGCCACGCGTGTCGCTGCTTCTCGTCGAGAAAAGTCCAGGCCACGATCCTGCTCTTCTTCTGCCCCTGCGCCATCTCTATGGTTTTGTTATGCGGCGCACCCGCATATTTCAGCGCGCGATAAACGCCGGGCAGACTGGACGACTTCGAGATCAGCGTGGTGAACCAAAAACAACTGGACGGGCTTCTGGCGCTCTCCACTATCATGCGGCACACAAAAGCCTCCTCGCCACCCTCGCAGCACAGCTCCACAGCCTGCCCGCCGAAATTCAACACGGGTATTTTTTTCTTGTTGGACTCACGGCCCAAATTCTCCCATTTGCGCTGCGTGCCCGACCTCGCTTCGGCCAGCGACGCATGAAAAGGCGGGTTGCACATACTGAGATCGAACATCTCATCCGCTTGCACCACACCGTTGAAGATCGCCGACGGTGACGCCTGCAAACGCAGTGCTATCGCATCGCTCAAGCCGTTGGCATCCACAATGCGTTGCGCATTGGCGATGGCGACCGGGTCGATATCAGTCCCGACGAACCGCCAACCATACTCGCGGTGACCGATGAGCGGATAGACGCAGTTGGCGCCCACCCCGATGTCGAGCACCCGTATCGAGTCACCGCGCGGGATGGCGCCGCCGTTGCTGTCACCCAGCAGGTCGGCGAGAAAATGCAGGTGATCCGCTCTGCCCGGAATGGGCGGGCATAAATACTGCGCCGGGATATCCCACCCCTTGATGCCGTATACCAGATTCAGCAATGCACGGTTCAAGGCTTTGACGGCAGAAGGATCGGCGAAGTTGATGGACTCGTCGCCATATGCATTCGGCGACACGAATGTCGCCAGCTCCGGGCTGCCTTCGATAAGCCGCTTGAAGTCGTAACGACCCCGATGCGAATTGCGCGGATGCAAATTGGTTTTTTCGGCAGGGGCGGTCATGTCTTTCTCTATAGCTAGCTCACACCTTTCGCACTGGATCGCCGTATTTTGCCACAAGCTTATCCGCTGTCAGCAACGTCAAACCTTCCACCCGCGCCTGTGCCACGAGGATGCGGTCAAACGGGTCTTTGTGCAAGAGCGGGAGATCGTTCACGGCGACGGAGTGTTCGCTGGTGACGGGCAATTCGCGGTAGCCGTTGACCAGCAACATACGCCACAAGCGGCGCGGGTCAACATTGAAGTCCGAACGTTCCAGCCCGTTCTTAATGCTGATTTCCCACAGGCTGGCGGAACTGAAAACAAGTTGATTGGCGGAGTCGAGCAGCAAGGTGCGCGCTTTGGCAGACAGCCGTTGCGGCTCGCTCGCCGCCCACAGCAGCAAATGGGTGTCGAGCAGCAGATTCAAGCTTTGCGCCCGGCAAACAGGTTTTCGATTTCGCTGCTGCCCATCTGGTCGAAATCATCCGGCACGGAAAACTCGCCTGCCATAAAACCGAGCCGATTGGCCGTACCCGCTTCAGTCTTGCCCAACGGAACCACCTTCACCATCGGTTTGCCTGCCTTGGCGATGATAAACGCCTCGCCCTGCGCGGCCTGCTCGACCAGCTTGGAAAGCTGGGTTTTTGCATCGTGGATATTGACAGTAAGCATGGCGGCCTCGAAGTGGACTAATGGCAGTTAGTCTACATCAAAAGGAGAAAATGGCAAGTGCTTGGCTTGGCTCTGAAACCGTGGTCCCCCGATTGTTATGAAGTCCGGATCGATCGAGTTGATCCTATTGGTTTTGCGAATTACGCTATTTGTCGTGCTCGACAAAGATCAGCTTGCCCGTGTCAAACCCCAATGCAGCGGCTTTTTCGACAAGACGCTTTTGGGTCTCTTGATTCATCCGGGGTGTGCGCGACAAGATCCACAAATAGGATTTATCGGGCCCGCTGACCAGTGAGTATTGGTAATCCTCGTGATCCAGTTCAACCACGACATACGCGCCATAGAATGGGCCGAAGAAAGACACCTTCAGATAACCACGGTCGGCGCCCTCAACGAAATAGGCCTTGCCCTCGGCCTCCTTCCATCGCTGTTTCTGTGCATCGTAACCGCGATTGATCACCCGGATGCCACCGTCATCACGCATGCTGTAACTGGCGCTTACCTTGGAGAGGCCGCGCTCAAACGAATGGTCCAGCCGGGCAATCTCGTACCATTTGCCGAGGTATCTGTCCGAATTGAAATGATCAACAGGCTGGACGTTCTCGGGCAGCCCGACACAGCCTGTTAACAACAAAGCGAAGGCACTCAGGATCGTTCTCATCATTCCACCTTCCTCAATGTCTATGGCGGGGGATAACTTGCAGAGGCTCTTGCACCCTTGGGCGTTACGCCCTGCCCAAGCTGAAACCGTGGTCCCCAATTATCGGGAAAGCTATTGCGTTGCTGACCCCGTTTGCTCTGCGTTTCATCTGATTAATCAAACTCAAAACAATTGTGATGCCATTAACCGCGTTCGATTTGTGAATTGAATTCGATAACCTGCATGATACCCCCTGGCTTACAACTTTCGCACCGCATCGCCGTATTTTGCCACGGCTTTATCCACCGTCAGCAACAGCAAACTTTCCACCCTTGCCTGCGCTACAAGGATGCGGTCGAACGGGTCTTTGTGCAGGGGCGGCAACTCATTTACGGCGACGGCGTGTTCGCTGGTGACAGGCAATTCGCGGTAGCCGTTGACCAGCAGCATGCGCCACAGGCGGCGCGGGTCAACATTGAAGTCTGAGCGCTCAAGCCCGTTCTTGATGCTGATTTCCCACAGGCTGGCGGAACTGAAAACGAGGTGGTTCGCGGGGTCAAGCAGCAAGGCGCGCGCTTTGGCCGACAGCCGCTTGGGTTCGCTTGCGGCCCACAGCAACAAGTGGGTGTCGAGCAGCAGGTTCAAAGGCACCTCAAGACTTGCGCCCGGCAAACAGGCTTTCGATCTCGCCGCTACCCATCTGATCGAAATCGTCTGGCACGGAAAACTCGCCCGCCATGAAACCGAGGCGGCAGGCTGTACCCGCTTCTGCCTGTTCCAGTGGAATGACTTTGACCATCGGCTTGCCCGCCTTGGCGATGATAAATGCCTCGCCCTGCGCGGCCTGCTCGACCAGCTTGGAAAGCTGGGTTTTTGCATCGTGGATATTGACGGTAAGCATGGCGCCCTCGATGTGAACTAATGGCGGTTAGTCTACATTAAGCAGGCGAAATGGCAAGTGACTCGGGTATCAACTTCTTCGAAGTGGTAATGCAAGACATCGGCACCACATGGCCTCTCGAAAACTATTGCGATGCTGCCCCTTTAGTTCAGTAGGCAACCATGTGGTGTATCAGGCCGCCTTTTCCAGCGCGGAATCCGGCATCAGCCTGTTCTGGTACAAGTCGGCGATGGGAAAGCACAAATCGTAATCGCCCCACACCAATTCGCCGTGCTCGATGCGAAACGCAGCGAAGCGTGATGGTTCGAGATAAGCGCGAATATCGGGGTGACGCGACAGCGACAGGAAGGGCTTGAAATCTACCGTCTGCGCGGTGTCGTCATCGAATGACAGGCGCAGCGCATATTCGCCGACCGCCTCCACCGCCGTGATGTTAAGAGTTGCAGGAATCATTTCAGCCTCCTTGTGATGCGCTCCGTTTTACGGGTGACGTAGGGTGCAATAAGCGTAGCGCATTGCACCAGAAAGCTATCATGCGGCGCAATGCCCGTTGGTTAGGGGCTGTAAAAAAACAAGTTGCGCAATTTATCGAGGGCGAATGCAATAATTCCAATCTCCGTGAAATTCATTGCGTTCGATCTTGATCGCTGCCAAGTCTGCATCGGAGACGGTCAGAC
>Ga0172380_10001805_pt1 | contig 36089 bp, 28 predicted proteins | sample Leawe162metaG_FD_119747 | JGI IMG/M metagenome (GOLD analysis project Ga0172380, IMG submission 119747) | Leachate microbial communities from a municipal landfill in Southern Ontario, Canada - Leachate well 162 metaG | ecosystem: Engineered > Solid waste > Landfill > Unclassified | place...
GCCACGGGAGCGACAGCGGCCACGGGAGCGACAGCGGCCACGGGAGCGACAGCAGCCACGGGAGCGACAGCAGCCACGGGAGCGACAGCAGCCACGGGAGCGACAGCAGCCACGGGAGCGACAGCAGCCACGGGAGCACCAGCAGCTACGGGAGCACCAACAGCCACGGGAACGCCAGCAGCCACGGGAACGCCAGCAGCCACGGGAACGCCAGCAGCTACAGGAGCGCCAGCAGCTACAGGAGCGACAACTGCCACGGGAACGCCAGCGGAAACGACTGCTACAACGCCGCCGACCACCGCAACTCTTTTCGCCACCGAAGCGGCAGTCGCAACCGAATTGATAGCAACACCGATAGCGACCAGATTACCTGCTGCTACAACACCGCCGCCAACGCCAGGAGCTGTCGCCGCAGCGCCAACCACCATCGTTCCGGCTGCGACACCACAGAATTTATTCAACCCGATCATTGATGCAAATAACCCGGCGGTCGCTGCGGCTATTGCCGCTTATCATGTGGTCGACGGAATTTTTGACAGCAGCAAGGCGCATGCCGAAGCAAGCCCCGAATCTTTCCCCGGTTATAGCGAAATCCGACCAGTAGCGCCGATCCAGGCAACCAAGCTTGACCTTTACGCATGATTACTTTTCAAAGTCAAAAACAGCTATGTCACAGTTAAGGAATGAAGGCATGTCTTGCCTTGCGAATCCCAGTAACCTTCCCGGCACTCTCCCCGATGAAGCCTTGAGCGAAGCCAACCGCACCAAGCTGCTCTCGGATGAAGCCTATGCCCTCAAGTCGCAGGGGCGACTTGAGGATGCGCTTGAGCCGCAAAGCAGGGTGCATCAACGGACCAGGGAGGCGGGGGACTGGAATAATTTCTGCCGCTCCTGCGAAAACCTGGTGTCCCTGCTCACCCCGCTGGGGCGCTGGGCCGAGGCGGAAGGAGTGAGTCGCGAAGCCGTGAGTGTGGCAAACAGCATCGAGGACAAGGAGGAACGCTGGCAACGTACCACCACAGCCCTTGCCTACCTGGGCCACACCCTGCATGGTCGCGGTTATCTGAAGCAGGCCGCTACAGCTTACAAACTTGCCGAGATAGTGCAGGCGGAAGCGCATCATCATCCCAAGCTCTACAGCATCTATGGATACAACTACGCCCAACTCATGCTGGAACAGGCCTGCCAGGAAACGGGCTGGCGCGAGGTTCTGGCGCACAGGCATACTTCGCTTGATATTGCCGTGAAATTGAACCATGCGCTCTCGCAAGCCCTCGACCACGGCGCCATCGGCCTCGCCCGCGCGGCGCTGGGCGAACCCGATACCGTGCTGGCCCTGGATCTGGCCGTGACCACCATGCAGCGCGCGGGCACCATTATTCACCTGCCTGCCATGCACCTTGCCCGCGCTCACTACCAACGCAGCCTCCACAATCTTCCCGCCGCCTGGGCCGATTTCGAGGCCGCCCAAACCATCGCCCGGCAAAGCAATATGCGCACTTACCTCGCCGAATGCGCCCTGCTGGGTAGCAACCTGTTTTTGGACGAAGCCCGTGTACCCGAGGCCGCCGCCCACTACGCCAACGCCGCGCAACTGATTCTCGAAGACGGCTATGGCAGGCGGCTGGCCGAACTCCATCTGCTGTACGCCCGCCTGCTGCACGCGCAACGTGACCCGGCCGCCCTGCAAGCATTGGCCGATGCACAAGCCCGTATCCGCGAAGCGGGGCAGTGGTATTTCTGGCGCGTACTGCGTGCCGTAGCAAACGAAATCGCCGCACCTGATCCCGGCGAGTGCCCTGCCCGTGGTAAATGAATCTGAGTGACGGCTCCTGGCACGGACTTCTTGAATCACGATTGTCCATTTGCCGTGAATTGGGCCGTGACGAGGAATTACCCCTTGTGTGAAGGGGGAAGCTGGTTGAACCGGACATCCGCAAAGCGGCCTTGCAACTACTCGACGGGCAACTCAACAACCTTCAGCAACACCAGCGCCGCGCCGCTGCCGCCGCCCTTGGGGGACGCGTCGCAATAGGCCAGCACATCCGGGCGTTGTGACAGCCAGTGGCGCGCAAGTTTGCGCAATACGGCTTCACCGCTCGGGCTGTTCATACCTTTGCCGTGGATTACCTGCACGCAGCGCAAGCCGCGCTGTGCCGCTTCATGCAAAAATTCCTGTAACAGTCTGCGCGCCGTATCGCTGGTGTTGCCGTGCAGGTCTAGGCTATCCTGCACCGGCCAGTGGCCGCGCCGCAGTTTGCGCAGAGTCATGCGCGACAGGCCGTTGTGCAGGAATTCATCCGGCGCATTTTCGGCGGCGAAATCGGACAGTGTATCGGGGAGAGTGGGAGACAGCGCGGGGGCTCGCTGCAAGGGTTTGCGTGGCGCGTGTTGCGGTTCGATGCGGTTCTGGGCGGGCAGCGGTTTCACTGCGCCGACTGCCGCACGAAACAGCGCGGCGTCTTCGGGGGTAGTCTTATTTTTCTGTTTTGACAAAGGCCGCTTCATGGGTCGGTAAGAAATTTGCGGGTGCGGAAGTTCCACACAGCATGTAACACGACATCATGCAACATCATCCGCCATCGCGGCCAGTTGTTCGGCCTGATGTTCCGCCATCAGCGCGCCGGTGAGTTCGCCGATGTCGCCGTCCATGATCGCATCCATCTTGTATAGCGTGAGGTTGATGCGATGGTCGGTGACACGGCCTTGCGGGAAATTGTAGGTGCGGATGCGCTCGGAGCGGTCGCCGCTGCCGACCAGACTTTTGCGTGTCGCGGCGGTGTTGGCATTTTGTTCTCGCACCTGTGCATCTTTGATGCGCGCCGCCAGCACGCGCAACGCCTGCGCCTTGTTCTGGTGTTGCGAGCGGCCATCCTGGCACTCGACCACCACGCCGGTCGGGATATGGGTGATGCGTACTGCCGAGTCGGTCTTGTTGATATGCTGCCCGCCCGCACCGCTGGCGCGAAACGTGTCGATGCGCAGGTCGGCGGAATTCAGCACCACATCGCTCACTTCGTCAACTTCCGGCATGATTGCGACGGTGCAGGCCGAGGTGTGTACGCGACCCTGCGTCTCGGTGGTGGGCACGCGCTGCACGCGATGCGCGCCGGATTCGAATTTGAGCACCGAATAGGCGCCTTGCCCGGCGATACGGGCGATGATTTCCTTGTAGCCGCCCATTTCGCCGGGGCTTTCCGAAATCACCTCGACCTGCCAGCGCTTGCGTTCGGCGTAGCGCGCATACATGCGGAACAGGTCGCCGGCGAACAGCGCCGCCTCGTCGCCGCCGGTGCCGGCGCGTACTTCGAGGAACACGTTGTGCTCGTCGTTGGGGTCTTTGGGCAGCAACTGTTTTTGCAGTTCGTCGTCGAGTTGCAGAAGCCGTTCCTGTCCCTGCTTGATCTCGGCCTCGGCGAACTCCTTCATCTCGGGATCGGCTGCCATTTCTTGCGCGGTCGCGATGTCGGCTTCGCAGGTCTGGTAGGCGTGGTACAGCGACACCACCGGCTCCAACTCGGCGCGCTCGCGGCCGAGTTTGCGGAACATGCCCATGTCCTTGGTGGCTTCTTCGGTGCTCAGCAACTGGTCTACTTCATGCAGGCGCTCGCTCAGTTGAGCGAGTTTGGCGGCGATGTTTGGTTTCATCCGGGGTAATTAACCAACTGTTGAAACGCCGCAAAATCAAAGAGGTGTAGGTCGGGTTTTAACCCGACATGCCTGTCATGAGCCTGTCGAAGTGATCGGGCTGAAGCCCGACCTACATTTTGTGTGTTTTTTGGAATCATTCGTCGGGGTGCAGGTGATACAGGCGATGGATCACATTGAGGAATGCCTCGCGGTCGTTGCCATGCACCTGGTTCAGCGCGTGGGTCGGCGCGTGCAGGAATTTGTTGGTCAAACCGCTGCTCATCGCTTCCAGCACTTTTTCCGGGCTTTCGCCTTTGGCCAGCAGGCGCAAAGCCTTTTCCATTTCGTGGCGGCGGTTGCGTTCGGCGTGGTCGCGCAAGGCGCGGATGGTCGGCACCACTTCGCGCGACTCCATCCAGTGGATGAAATCGTTTACGCCGGAATCGATGATGACCTCCGCTTCCTTGACCGCATTCTGGCGCGCGCCAAGACCCTCTTTCACCACTTCGGCGAGGTCGTCCACGGTGTACAGGAACACGTCGTCCAGCTCCGCGACTTCCGCCTCCACGTCGCGCGGCACGGCCAGGTCTACGATGAACAGCGGACGGTGCTTGCGCGTCTTGAGCGCGCGCTCCACCATGCCCTTGCCGAGGATCGGCAACGGGCTGGCGGTGCAACTGATGATGATGTCGTGATGCGCGAGCTGTTCCGGCAATTCGTTTAGCGTGATCGCGTGACCGTTGATGCGCCGCGCCAGCCCGTGGGCGCGTTCCAGCGTGCGGTTGGCGACGGTGATGTGTTTGGGGGAGCGTGCCGCGAAATGCACCGCATTGAGCTCGATCATCTCGCCCGCGCCAATGAACAGTACGTTCTGCTCGGCGATGCTCGGGAAGATGCGCTCGGCCAGCCGCACCGCCGCCGCGGCCATCGACACCAGATTCGCGCCGATTTCGGTCTGGGTGCGCACGTCTTTGGCAACAGAGAAAGTCCGCTGGAATAATTTGTGCAACAGGAAGCCCAACGTGCCGGCCTCTTCGGCCTGGCGCACCGCCTGCTTCATCTGCCCGAGGATTTGCGGCTCGCCCAGCACCATCGAATCCAGCCCGCTGGCGACGCGGAACGAATGCTTCACCGCCTGCTCGCGCGGCAGTGTGTAGAGATAGGGGTCGATATCCTTGCGCGGCAGATGGTGATACTGCGCCAGCCAGTCGATGGCATGGTCGGGTTGCGCGGCGTTGCAATACAACTCGGTGCGGTTGCAGGTGGACAGGATCGCCGCCTCCTTTGCCGCACCGTTCTCTATCAGGTCGCGCAGCGCACCCTCCATCCCGTCGGCGTTGAACGCGACCTGTTCGCGCACGGCGAGCGGCGCGGTCTGATGGTTAATGCCAAAGGCGAACAACTGCATGGTATATGACGGGCAGCAAAGCTAAAGAAGGGGCGGATTATAGTCGCAACAGCGATGCAATACCAAACGGAGCAGCGTGGCCGCAATGCCGGCGGGTGCTGCGGCCTTGCCATGAGACTATTCCTCTTCGGGCAGGTTCAATCGCTCCAGCACCTGCCAGGCCAGCGCGCGGCAGATGTTGTTCAGCATGGTCGGCAGGTCGCGTGGCATCTCGTATTCCAGCAACAGCTTGCTGGCGCTCACCGAATACACCGGGTCGAGCAGGCGCGGGCGGTAATCCTGCATCATCTCGTCCAGCGTGCGCTCCGCCGCCATCTGCTGCCAAGGGTTGGTCGGCCATTGCGACGGGATGCCGTATGCCCTCGGGAAAGCGTCGAGGTCGCTGCGCACCGTGCGGATATCCTCGTGGGACTCGCGGAAAGGCAGCAGAACCAGCCCCGACATCTCATAAAATTTCTTGTCCATTGCCGGGCGATTGCCGCCGCCGTCGATCACCCCCAGCCACTTTGGTCTGGATTCCAGCTTGGCGACGATCTCCGCCAACTTGTCCGGCGAACGCCCGTCGAGCGGCGTGTAGCGGCGGATGCCGCGCGCCAGCGGTTCGCGTGCGGTATCGGTGAGCACGGCGATCGAGCGTTTGCCGAGCAGCCCGAGACCGTGGCACAGCATGTGCGTAATGCTGGTTTTGCCGGTGCCGCCCTTGTTGCCGATCACGCAAATGATTCTTTCCATGTCTTTCTCCGTTAATTCGATTCAGCGCAGGATTAGGGCGTAGGGTAGCGAAATTTTGGGTGGCTGTCAGCATGGGGTTTTTTGATTGGACTTTCTGGTGTCACGGTAAATTTGCCTTCTTAAGTTTATGATAGAAATCATATAGTGCTAGGGCGGGTACGCTTTTGTGACCACGCGGATGTCGGCTGCGTGGGCAGACGATAAGCTTGTCTGCTCACCCTGCACTATGTCTCCGGGAACAAATTGCCCCTGTTTCTGACACAGCAAAACTTGCATTCCACCCATCTTTCCAGTAATTTGCGCCCTTCGCTAGGGGTCTTCGCCGGTAACTGAACCGGGCGGAGTGAGAGACACCCTTTGAACCTGTACGGGTAATGCCGCAAAGGGAAGCATTCAACCGATGCTTCCTGATTTTCTGGAGCATCACATGAACGCCAATCCCAAATTTCCCTTGTTTAATGCCGAAACCGCGCATGTCGATGCGGCGGCAATCGAGCCGTTGCCGAACTCGCGCAAGGTCTACGTGCAGGGCAGTCGCCCCGACATCCGCGTGCCGATGCGCGAAATATCGCAGGCCGACACGCCTGCCGGGATGGGCGTGGAAAAAAATCCGCCGATCTACGTGTACGACTGCTCCGGCCCCTATACCGACCCGGCGGCGAAGATCGACATCCGCTCTGGCTTGCCCGCGATGCGCGAGGCGTGGATCACCGAACGCGGCGACACCGAAACGCTGGACAAACTGTCTTCCGCCTACGGCCAACAGCGCCTCAACGACCCCGAGCTGGCGGAACTGCGCTTCAATCTCCAGCGCACACCGCGCCGCGCCAAGCCCGGCAAGAACGTCACGCAGATGCATTACGCCCGTCAGGGCATCATCACGCCGGAAATGGAATACATCGCGATCCGCGAGAACCAGCGCCGCGAGGGACTTTCCGAGATGATGCTGCAACAGCACCCCGGCGAAAACTTCGGCGCATCCATGCCCAAACAGATCACGCCGGAATTCGTGCGCAGCGAAGTGGCCGCCGGCCGCGCCATCATCCCCGCCAACATCAACCACCCCGAAGCCGAGCCGATGATCATCGGGCGCAGCTTCCTGGTGAAGATCAACGCCAACATCGGCAACTCCGCGCTGGGTTCGAGCATTCAGGAAGAAGTGGAAAAGATGACCTGGTCGATCCGCTGGGGCGGCGACACGGTGATGGATCTGTCCACCGGCAAGCACATCCACGAGACGCGCGAATGGATCATCCGCAATTCGCCGGTGCCGATCGGCACCGTGCCGATTTATCAGGCGCTGGAAAAGGTGAACGGCAAAGCCGAAGACCTGACCTGGGAAATTTTCCGCGACACGCTGATCGAGCAGGCCGAGCAGGGCGTGGACTACTTCACCATCCATTCCGGCGTGCTGCTGCGCTACGTGCCGCTGACCGCGAAACGCATGACTGGCATCGTGTCGCGCGGCGGCTCGATCATGGCGAAATGGTGCCTCGCGCACCACAAGGAAAATTTCCTCGCGACGCACTTCGAGGAAATCTGCGAAATCATGAAGGCCTACGACGTCGGCTTCAGCCTCGGCGACGGCCTGCGCCCCGGCTCGATCTACGATGCCAACGACGAGGCGCAACTGGGCGAGCTCAAGACGCTCGGCGAGCAGACGCTGGTCGCGTGGAAGCACGACGTGCAAGTGATGATCGAAGGCCCCGGCCATGTGCCGATGCACCTGATCAAGGAGAACATGGACCTGCAACAGAAGTGGTGCCACGAAGCGCCGTTCTACACGCTTGGCCCGCTGACCATGGACATCGCCCCCGGCTACGACCACATCACCTCTGCAATCGGCGCGGCGATGATCGGCTGGTTCGGCACCGCGATGCTGTGCTACGTCACGCCGAAAGAGCATCTGGGATTGCCGGACAAGGACGACGTCAAGGAAGGCATCATCACCTACAAAATCGCCGCGCACGCCGCCGACCTCGCCAAGGGTCATCCCGGCGCACAGATCCGCGACAACGCGCTGTCCAAGGCGCGCTTCGAATTCCGCTGGGAAGACCAGTTCAACCTCGGCCTCGACCCGGACAAGGCGCGCGAATTTCACGACGAAACCCTGCCCAAGGAATCCGCCAAGGTCGCGCACTTCTGCTCGATGTGCGGCCCGAGCTTCTGCTCGATGAAAATCTCCCAGGACGTGCGCGACTTCGCCGCCGCTCAAGGCGTGGACGAGCAGACCGCGCTCAATAAAGGTATGGAACAGAAGGCTGAAGAGTTTGTGAAGCAAGGTAGCCAGTTGTATCGCAAGGCTTGAAAATGGAATCGGCCTCGCTGAGCAAATAAACTCTTCATTTCTATCAGCCGCTATAATCGAGCCTGCAAATTAAAGACAAACGATGCCATGCGCCCCTCCATAGCCCTGCAAACCCACCGTGAGGTGATTCGCGAGATTGCCTTGCGTCATCGAGTGTGCAACGTGCGCGTGTTCGGCTCAGTGCTTCATGGAAACGACACCGAAGACAGCGACCTAGACCTGCTGGTTGAACCCATGCAGGAAACCACGCTGATGGACATTGCCAGAATACAGGTAGAGGTGGCGAAGCTTCTCAACGTCAGCGTGGACGTATTAACCCCGAATGCACTACCCGACAAATTTCGCGCGCAAGTGATGACCGAAGCCGTATCGGTATGAGCAAGGCTGACATTCTGCGCATCCCGGATTACCTTGAACCCAGATAATCCATTGGGGCGTAGGTCGGGCTTCAGCCCGACATGTCGGGTTAAAACCCGACCTACAACCCATTGATTTTTCAATACCCCAATAGCTAATGAACTATCTGGGTTGAACATATCCTCGAAGCCATCGAGCGCATTGACCTATACCTTGCAGACACGGATGAAGTTGCGTTTCTGAATGACCAGAAAACGCAGGATGCAGTGATCCGCAATTTTGAAATCATCGGCGAAGCTGCGCATAACATAGAACGCTACCATGCCGAATTCGCAGCCAATCACCCGGACGTACCTTGGACGGTCGTCTATGCGATGCGCAACCGTGTCGCACACGGCTACTTCAAGGTCGATCTGGAAATGGTCTGGAAAACCATTCACGCCGATTTGCCGGAACTACACGCGCAGATCAAGCAACTGTTCGACGAAATCAAATAAACCCGTGCGACTTCGCCGCAGCCCAAGGGGTGGACGAACAGGCCGCGCTCAGCAAATGCATGGAGCAGAAGGCTGAAGAGTTTGTGAAACGGGGTAGCCAGTTGTATAGCAAGGCCTGAATGCTTAATGCTTGCATTATTCGGCAAGCCGATACGCTGGGCATCAATAAATCGTAACAATAATCGGCAGAAGCAACACAACGCAGGCTTGCTACAAACGAGCAAGGCGCGCGAATTCCACGACGAAATCCTGCCCAAGGAATCCGGCAAGGCCGCGCACTTCTGCCCGATAAAAATTTTGCAGGACGTGCGCGATTTTTCCGCGCAGGAGAGCGTGGATGAGCAGGCTGCGTTGCAGAAAGGCATGGAGCAAAAGGCGGTGGAGTTCGTGAAGCAGGGCAGTCAGTTGTACCGCAAGGCCTGACTGCTTTCATTATTCGGCAAGTTCAGGGTTTGCATCAGATGCTGTTCAGGTTATCATTCGACGATGAGCCATCAAACTGAAAAGCGAGTCTCCGTTTTCGATAACCCTGCATACCCTGTAAGTGAGGCTGCGCGCATCCTCAACTTGCCCGCAGCAACCGTGAAAGCATGGTGCTTCGGACAAGCCTATCGCGCGGCCTCCGGCAAGACTATGCGATTCAAGTCAGTGATACAGCCAGCCGACGCAAACGCGCGGCAGCTTTCCTTTGCTAACTTATGTGAACTGCATGTCCTGTCGGCCATTCGCCGTTATCACAAAATTCCTTTGCTCAAAGTACGCGATAGCATTGGCTATGTGCAGGCGCAACTCGGAACCGACAGGCCATTGATAGACCGGCAATTCAGAACCAACGGTATCGACTTGTTTGTTGAACACGCTTCGCATTGGCTGAATGTTTCAAAACAGGGACAAGAATCTTTGCGGGGTGAATTTGCCTTGGCACTTGCCCGTATCGAATGGGATCGCAAGGGTATGCCTATCCGCCTGTTCCCTTTCAGCCGCAGCACTGCGCCGGATGCAGAACAACCGAAGTCCATCGTCATTGATCCCCGGCTTTCCTTTGGACGCCCGGTGCTCTCCGATGTGGCCGTGCCCACAGAGATAATTGTTGGACGCTTCAGGGCGGGCGACTCGATGGCCGATATGGCAAAGGACTACGGCGTTGACGAAAAAGAAATCGAAGAAGCGCTCCGCTTCGAACAACGCCGCGCCGCCTGATACCCCGGTACTATTTATCGACCGGTGCGCATGGAGCCACAAGCTCGGCGAAGCACTGACTAAAATTGGCGCGTCTTTCATTCCACACCATGAAAAATTTGAGCCTGCCTGCCCGGATGAAAAATGGCTTGGAGCTGTAGGCAAGCAAGGCTGGATCGTGCTGACACGGGACAAAAACATCCGGCGCAAACCCAATGAACTTCGTGCGTTCCGGGAACACGGCGTGATTGGTTTCGTGCTCACCTCAGGCGACGCTTCCGCCGCCGACACCGCCGCACTCGTCACCGCCATTTATCCGAAGCTGATCCGGAAAGCCCGTGTGGCCAAACCACCCGCCATGTTTTCGATAACGCTTGCGGGTGCGATCAATCCTATCAAGCTTTAATGGCCTATTTTAAATTTCGAGTGGGTAATGCTTCATCCATGGCGACATTTTTCGCACGTTTGCAGCCTGATTTTTCGCCGGGTGTGGGTATAATCGCGGCTCGCGTTCAGGAAGACCATGGATACCACTCTGCTGCTTAAAGCTGCCATTCTTGGCGTCGTCGAGGGACTCACCGAATTCCTGCCAATTTCATCCACCGGCCACCTGATCATTCTCGGCGATCTGCTCGGTTATAACGACGAGACCAGCAAGGTGTTCAAGATCGTGATCCAGCTCGGCGCCATCCTCGCGGTGTGCTGGGATTACCGCGTGCGCCTGACGAAGATGGTTATCGGCTTGCCCAGCGACCCTGTCGCGCAGCGTTTTGCCAGCCTGCTGTTCATCGGATTTCTGCCGGCGGCGGTGCTGGGGCTGATGTTCCATTCCACCATCAAGGCGCTGTTGTTCAACCCGATCACCGTGGCCATCGCGCTGATCGTGGGCGGCTTCATCATCCTGTACGTGGAGAAGCGCGCCTATCATCCGCGCATCAATTCGGTGGACGAGATGCGCTGGCCGGACGCGCTCAAGGTCGGCTTCGCGCAGGCGCTGGCGATGATCCCCGGCACGTCGCGCTCGGGCGCGACGATTATGGGCGGGCTGATTTTCGGCCTGTCGCGCAAGGCGGCGACGGAGTTCTCCTTCTTCCTCGCCATCCCGACGATGTTCGCCGCGACTGCCTACGACCTGTACAAGAACTGGGGCTTGCTGCGGGCGGACGACCTGCCGGTGTTCGCGGTGGGCTTCGTCGCCTCGTTCGTCGCCGCGATGTGGGCGGTGAAGAGTTTCATCCGCTTCATTTCCAACCACACCTTCGTGGTGTTCGCCTGGTACCGCATCGTGTTCGGGCTGATTGTGCTGGGCACGGCGTACAGCGGTGTGGTGAACTGGTCGGCGGCATAGGAAGCGCGGGGTATCGGCAAAAAAACCAGCCATAAAGGGGATGGCTGGTTAAATGTCTTAACGGGTTAAGACGCACGCTCGGGAGAGGAGACGTGCCAACCGGATAATGCCGATTTTTAGACAGGAAAAATATCAGCCAATCCTTAAATTTGGACAGGGAAATCCTCAAAATAAATAGGAATTTCCCTATACGCGAATACCTAATGCGCGAATAATTGGCCGACAGATAGATTCCGCCCTGCCGCCCTGCCGCCCTGCCGCCCTGCCGCCCTGCCGCCCTGCCGCCCTGCCGCAGTGCTCATTCTTATCCTTGCAGGGGCAGCATAATGTTTCATCCTGTTTTGAACGTGAAGTCGGGTGAAAAAAACGGGGCAGTTGCCTGCCCCGTGAAGTTAGGTTTGCACCTAACGGGAGGAAATCACTAAGGCGCTACATAGGATTAAAATGGACCATTCAACTTCTGAAACGCCGTTAAGTTGAGTGCAATTTAACCAAGACCAAGGCGTAATGCCATAGTCATTTGTCTGAATCCAGGGATTCGGAATAGCAGGTTAAAAAATCCGGATGAGCGGTTGAAATTTTGGAATGAGCGGTTGATCGATTTGGGCAGTTGCTGCCATATTTTCAGCCAGCCAAGTCTTAAAGCTGCTACTCGATGCCTCGCCATCAACATCAAAATAGCCGCCCTTTGCGATGGTTGTTTTGATGCCATCATCAATGGTAATTGCCGATTTTTTGCAGCAACGACTGCTTCGTAAATACCAGGGTGCGACAATATGTCGCATTCACAGGCGGCCTTCCCGCCTGTAATATCCACGCCTTTTTCAAGATCATTAAAATCAAGCGCTAGGAGAATCGGTAATGAGGAAGCAGTTGTTCAAAAAAGGTACTTTGTTTGCGTTCAGTTGTATTTATTTGAGTGTCATGCATGCGGCAGTTGCGGCGGATAACGGCGATGCCGGATCATTGGGGGATGTGGTGGTTACTGCGACCAAGACCGCCAAGGATACGATGGACGCGCCTGCCACCGTAAGCGTGGTGACTACCAAAGAAATTGAAAACATGAACATCCATTCGGCGGATGAGGCGCTTAACTATCTGCCCGGTGTTTACACCAAGCGCCCGGGCGGGCATGAACCCAGCGTGATGGGCACGAATGTCGTCATGCGCGGTATTCCCGATTATTCCAGGACGCTGGTGCTGGTGGACGGACAAACCCTCAATGATCCCTACATCGGTGCGGTGACTTGGGAATCGGTGCCAGCCGAGACCATCAAGAGCATCGAGGTTGTGCCGGGACCATTCTCTTCCCTATATGGTGGTAGCGCCATGGGCGGGGTGATCAACATCATCACCAGGATACCGACCAAGCGTGAGTTTTCCGTCAAGGGCGGCTATGGTACGGATAACTTCAAGAGCGGCAGCGTGGTCTACCAGGATCGCATCGGCGAGAGCGTCGGTGTCGTGCTCGATTACGCCTATAAGCAAAGTGACGGTTATGTGCAGAATGAAGTTGTGATCAGGCCAGGCACCGGGACCGGCACAGCGGTGACAGGCGCTGTGCCAACGACCGATGCCAGCGGCAATCCGGCGTATCTGGTCGGTTACAAGGAGGCGAACCCATGGAGTTCGCAAAACATGGGCGCGAAGCTGTATGTGGACTTGCCGTCCGACTCGCGGCTGACCCTAGGGGCTTCGCAATTCCTTTATGACAGCTCCGGGCGCAACCGCTTCAATACATTCCTGCGCGATGCGGCAGGCAATCCGGTAGGTTTCGGTAACGTCACGTTTGCTGGAAGCAGGATTGCGGTAGGATCGAAATTCCTGACCGGGCCGGACAGCGAAATCAAGGAGCAAAACCGTTATACGGCGGAATACGAAACCAAGCTGGGGGCAGGGGGGGCGCTCAAGGCCACCCTCGGCTACACCGATATCCCCATGTACAACAACTATTTTGTGCTGGGCGCGGCCGCAACTCTGAATGGCGGCGCTGCCACCCGCATGTTGCGCCCCAGCAACGAACTTTCCGGTTCGTTGCAGGCCAGTTTGCCGGTTACCGACAGTCATTACCTGGTGGCGGGGCTTTCCTCAAGCAAGCGGACGATTGATACGATCACCTACAACGTCAGCGATTGGCGCAACGCCAATGCTACCGGCCCGGTGCAAAACCAGACTGCCGGTGAGGACACGTCTTACGCCCTGTATTTCCAGGATGAAATTACCCTCACCGATCACCTGATGGCTTACGTTGGCGGGCGCTATGACTCATGGTCTACCGAAGGCTACATCGAGCAGGCTGCGGCAACTCCGGCGCCGGGAGCGTACAAGAATGTGTATGCCTCACGCAGCCAGACCCACTTCAGCCCGAAAGTTTCTCTGGTCTATCGCCCGGTTGAAGCGACCACGGTGCGCGGCTCCATTGGCAATGCATTCCATACGCCGAACCTGCGCGACACCTTCGGCTGGTGGACGCCGATGACCGGCTATAGCTATACGCCCAACCCGGATCTCAAGCCGGAAACCGTCACCTCGTGGGAGATCGGCGTCGAGCAGCAAGTGGGGGGGAATACCCTGCTGCGCGCCACTCTTTATGAGAACAACCTGAAAGACCTGATTTACCGGACGCAATCTGATGCCTTGATGACCCAAGGCGTCGCCAACGCCGGTGCGGCCAAGGTGAGGGGGATCGAACTGGAAGTGCGCCAGAAATTAACAAGCAGTTTGACCGCCTTTGCCAACGTGACCTACAACGATTCCAAGATTACCGAAAATTCGGCTAATCGCGCCACCGAAGGCAAGCGCATGACGAATACGCCGGAGAACATGGTCAACATCGGTTTGCAGGGCGCGCAAGGCCCGTGGAGCGGCTCATTGAATGGACACTACGTGGGCAAGGTTTACGCTAACGACGTAAACGCGGATATCGTGAGCGGAGTTTATGGTTCTTATGACGCCTATTTTGTTGCGGACGCGAAAGTGGCCTACAAGATAAAAGATTCGATCTCGCTTTCGCTATCGATCAGCAACCTCATGGATCGCAAGTATTACCAGTCCACTCTGGCGCAAGGAAGAGCGTTCTACGCAGAGGCGGCATTCCAGTTTTAGCCCGCACGGCAGGAATGGCAGGTAGAATTCCCGAAATGAATTTCAGGGCGACCATGAATAACTTGATTTTTGCGCTACCGCTTGCGGCCATGCTGGCCGCTGGTACGGCGTCGGCGGCCGAGCATGCCAGCCACGACAAGGCTGGCCAGGGCAAGGCCGAGATGACGGCTCCTGCCGCCGTGCCGGTGGACAGGGAAAAGAAATGGAAAGAGAGCCTCGTCAAGCCGTCTCTGGCGGTTAGCGCAACTTTCGATGAGAACGGGCGCTTGTGGCTGGCCGCCTTGCGTGGGCAGCACCTTTACGTCAGTTATTCAGACGACCGTGGCGTTACCCAGAGCGCGCCGGTCAAGGTCAATGCAGAACCTGAGGATTTTCTCGGGGACGGCGAAAACCGCCCAAAAATTATCGCACGCAAAGGGATGATTTACGTGTCCTATACGCAGGGGCTGGCGAAACCCATGAGCGGGGATATCCGCTTCAGCCGCTCGACCGATGGCGGGAAGAGTTTTTCCGCGCCGATTACCGTCAACGACAACCGCGAAATCATCAGCCATCGTTTCGACTCCATGGCGGTGAACGGCAAGGGGCATGTTTATATTGCCTGGCTCGACAAGCGCGAGCAGAGCGCGGCGGAAAAAAGAGGGGAAAAATATAACGGCTCGGCGGTTTATTCTGCGTTGTCGGACAACGGAGGAGCGAGTTTCCGGCGCAACGTCAAAATTGCCGACCATGTCTGTGAATGCTGCCGCACGGCCATGGCTGTAGACACCGATGATTATCCTGTCGTCACATGGCGCCACATTTACGATAACAATATCCGCGATCATGCGCTGGTCAAGCTGGACGGAAAAATGACGCCGGTGCGGGTCAGCAACGAAAACTGGAATATTGCCGCGTGCCCGCATCATGGACCGTCCCTTTCTATCGCTCAGGACGGCATCTATCACGCTGCCTGGTTCAGCAACGCGCCGCAGCAGCGCGGCCTGTTCTATGCGTATTCGGCCGATCAGGGCAAGACTTTTTCCAGCCCGCTGAGTTTCGGCAACATCGAGGCTCAGCCGTCGCGCCCCTATGTGCTCAGTCTGGGTAGCCGTGTTTACCTCGCCTGGAAGGAATTCGACGGGGAAAGCACCAGCATTCTCGGAATGGAATCCGCTGACGGCGGAAAGTCGTGGTCTGCACCGGGAAAATTGGCTGCCACTTCCGACATATCCGACTGGCCGATGCTGATCGGCGAGAATAATCGGGCCTACCTGTCCTGGAACACCAAGAATGAAGGCTATCGCCTGATCGAGATCGGCGCAGAAATCAAATGAAGCAGTTTGGTTTCTTGATGGCGTTATGTTTCGCCCTATTGTCTTTTGCTTCGACGCCGGTATGGGCCGAGCAGGAAATAAAACCGTTCGTCCGCGGCAGTTACCAGAAAATCGTTAGCGCCCGGCAGGGCAAACCCTTCATCCTCAACTTCTGGTCGTTGACTTGCAGCTACTGCATGGTCGAACTGGAGATGCTCAAAAAACTGGCTGCGAAGTACCCCAGGCTCGATATGGTGCTGGTTTCAACCGATACGCCGGAAGAAGAAAAATCGGTTTCCGCCACCCTGGCAAAATTTTCGCTGGGCAAGGCCGAGGCTTGGGTGTTTGCCGATAGTTACACTGAGCGCCTGCGCTTCGAAATCGACAAGAAGTGGCAGGGCGAATTGCCTCGCACCTATTTTTTCAGCGCCAGAAATAATGAGGTGATCGCCGTCAGCGGCAAGGTTGAACAGGAAGAAGTGGAACAGTGGATCAAAAAGCATATGGGCTCTGATGGCGCCGCGATGCCGTAGGCTTGTTTGACGATGCTGCCTACTATTCCGGGTTCGACTGATTTGCCAGCACATAACCGCTTGCTGGTTGTGGTACTGGTTTTGTTTGCACATGTTTTGCTGGCGTGGTCGTGGGCGTCGCTGCCTGACTTGCCCAAGCCGGAGAAGCGTGAAATGCTGGTGAGCGTGATTCTGCCTAGTCCGCCGCCACCCGAACCGGCTCCGCCGGAGCCCAAACCGCCCGAGGTTAAACCCGTCGCAAAGCCAACACCGAAACCTGTTGAACCGCAGCAGCGCGTGCCGGATGCCGTGCCAGTCGCGGCACCATCGGAAGATACGAGCCCTCCGCTGCCGACCGTGGCAAGCAGCGAGCCACCCCAGCCGGTGGTGGCTCCGCCCAGCCTGCCGGATCGCGACCCGGATTATCAGGCGGCTTATCTCAACAACCCGCCGCCGCCTTACCCGATGACGGCGCGGCGCATGGGCTGGCAGGGCAGGGTGGTGCTGAACGTCGAAGTGCTGGCGAGCGGTTCGCCCGGCCAGGTTAAGCTGCAACAGAGCAGCGGGCACGACGTGCTGGATACCGCCGCGATCAAAGCGGTGAGCGGCTGGCGGTTTGTCGCGGCGCGCCAGAGCGGGCAGGCCGTCACCAAGTGGTTTTTAGTTCCGATCCCTTTTATTTTGAAAGAAGCAGAATGAATACTTTACTCATGTCATCCTCGCCGATCATCGGCGGCACGCTCGCTTTGCTGATCCTGTTTTCCATCATTACCTGGTCGATCATCGTCATCAAGCTGTGGCAATACTGGCGCGATGCCAAGGATAACCGCGCCTTCAACGAATCGTTCTGGGCTGCCGGGGAATGGCAGCAGGCGGCGCGCATCAGCGACGAGATGCCCGGCAAACAGGCGCATCTGGCGCAAGCCGGGTTTACCGAATTGCGTGCCGCACAGCAACATGGCAACGACATGAAGCACCTCGGTTCGCCGCAGGACGGGCTGGAGCGCAGCTTGCGCCAGGCGGTGCAAAACTTGCAACGGCAACTCGAAGGCGGGCTGGCGATGCTCGCCAGCATCGGCTCGACCGCCCCGTTTGTCGGGCTGTTCGGCACGGTGTGGGGCATCATGCACGCCTTGCAGGACATCAGCAAAACCGGCTCGGCCAGCCTGGATATTGTCGCCGGGCCGATCGGCGAAGCGCTGATCGCCACGGCGATCGGCATCGCCGCCGCGCTGCCGGCGGTGCTGGCCTACAACTTTTATCTGCGGCGCATGCGCCTGTCCATAGCCGACCTGGAAAATTTTGCGCACGACTTCATGCGTCTGGCCGCGAAGCACGATTACAAAGTGTAGCCAAAAAAGGAAAAATATAATGGCATTCCAGAATAATTCCAATCAGGACATGATGAGCGAGATCAACGTCACGCCGCTGGTGGACGTGATGCTGGTGTTGCTGGTGGTGTTCATTGTCACCGCGCCGCTGCTGTCGCAGTCGCTGGAAGTCAACCTGCCAAAAACGGCTGCCGTGGCGACGCGCATGGATACCAAGCAGCAAATCCTCACCATCAACGCGCAAGGGGGAGTCAGCCTGGAAAGCATTTCCCTGAATGACAAGGAGTTGGCGCAGCAGCTCGCCGAATCTGCGGCGGGGAAAGATCATTTCGAGTTGCACATCCACGCCGACGAAACCGTTCCTTATGGCCGGGTGGCGCAGATCATGGCAATCGCGCAACATGCCGGTGTGAGCAAGCTGTCGTTCATGACGACGGCGGGGCAGTAGACAGAATTTGTGGGTAGAAGTCTTGCTGGGCAAAGCGTCCCACGCCCGACACATGGAGCCACTGGAACCTCTGGAATATCGCCATTCTGGCCGTTGAGCTGCCCCAAAGCGGATGCTGGCGACTGACAGCAATGTGCCATAACCGGAATTTCAAGTATGTCCTAGAAATGTCCGGTTTATTCTGGCAATTAATATATTAACAACATGCCGTGTGGATTGCTCTTTTTACAATCTGCGCGCAGACTGACTTTTTGTAAGCCGACATTTCGGTCGGCCAATATTCGTTAGGCATAGGAATACATGACCGTGGCCGATTTTTCTTCCTGGCAAGCTTATACAACCTTTGCATTTACCGTGAAGCGAAAGGAGCGGTATTTCCGTACACCAGAAATCGAGGAGTTTCTTAGACTTGTGGTTGAGTCTTCATCCACTCGGCAGAAAATCATTCCCCAAGGCCGTATCTTCTGCCGGGCCCAACTTGGGCACGACTGGCGCGTTGTCAAACAAAACTCCGAAGAGTTTGATGATGTAACGGCTCACCCTCCAAAGCGAATGAAGCCGCTAATCCACGCTGCGTCAGAAGGCCGCGTAAATCCAAAGGGTATTCCGTACTTGTACTTGGCTACAGATGCAAATACCGCAATGTCTGAAGTGCGGCCCTGGATAGGCAAGTACGTCTCAGTCGGGCAGTTCAAAACTATGAAAGACCTACGCATAATCGACTGCTCGGTGGAGCACTCCCAAGACTTCACGTTCTATTTCGATGAACCGTTACCGCCGGAACGTGAGCGCGCTGTATGGCGAGACATAGACCGCTCGTTCTCCGAACCAGTAACCGCAGATGACACGTCCGCAGACTATGTCCCCACTCAAGTGTTAGCCGAGTATTTTAAACGCAGTGGCTTCGATGGCATCGTTTACAAGAGTCTCCTTGGTGACGGTTTCAATATTGCACTGTTCGACTTATCGGCTGCGGAATTACTCAGCTGCTCACTGCATCTTGTGTGCGGTATATCTTTCAAGTTCGACGAAGTGGCAAATCCCTATTTCGTGAGAAAACACAACCCTGATGTGAGCCAAGATGTCGAACCCTGCTCTCAAGAGGAACCGCGCAAAAGCGCGTAGCCTTTAGTTTCACGTTTTGTCATCAAGGAGGATTTAATGGTCTTTGGAATAATTGGAATTATGCTACTGGCGGGAGCCCTGCTTGGAAAGATTGGTTGGGGTTGGGGTGTAGTCGGAGCCATATTTTTATATTGGCCTGCAACTCGTTTTTGGACAAAATACAAAGCTGCATCAAATGCTGTTCTGGCACGATATACCTTTGATCTTCTCTCTGAGACAGATCGTAATAAAGTGCTAGCCGCAGTCGCAGCCATCATGTCAAATGCCAAATACCCAAGTCAAGACCCAGAACAAGAACTAAAAAGCATGGCACCTGAACAACGATACGGTTTCATCGCACTGGGGATGGCTCGCATTGGGATTGCCCCTAAAATTGGGGGGGGATGGTATGAAGTTCATAACCCTTATGCAGAAATCTTGGGGGCTCACCGTGAGATTGCTTGGGTCAAACACCAGATTAGGTTGAAATACGGTGTGGACGTTAATCTCAACGACGTAGTCACCTCAACGGAACAACGTGGTGGCTCTGTAGCACAAAGTTTGGCAGCCGTTCAGCTCAGCAAACAACCGGCTCTACCAAAAGATAACGATGCGCCCCTTCGGCAAGCGAGTGGCGTGCTTGACTGTAAGACAGCAGATCAAGGTGAGGCTAATGCACAATTTCAACTTGGGGATATGTATGAGCAAGGGCAAGGTGTTCCTCAAGATTACGAAGAGGCCGTAAAATGGTATCGACTAGCGGCAAATCAAGGTAATGCTTATGCACAAGTGAACCTTGGAACGATGTACGACAACGGAACCGGTGTTCCTCAAGATGACGAAGAAGCTGTGAAGTGGTATCGACTGGCAGCGGAACAAAATGATGTTGATGGACAATCCAACCTTGGAATGATGTATGAACACGGACAAGGTGTTCCTCAAGATTACGAAGAGGCAGTAAAGTGGTATCGACTAGCGGCAGATCAAGGTAATGCTCAAGCACAAGCCAACCTTGGAAAGATGTATTACTACGGACGTGGCGTTCCTCAAGATGCAAAAGAGGCCGTAAAGTTGTATCGACTAGCAGCAGATCAAGGTGATGCTGATGTCCAATTTAGGCTTGGATGTATGTATCGCTTCGGAACCTGTGTTCCTAAAGATGACGAAGAGGCAGCAAAGTGGTATCGACTAGCAGCAAATCAAGGGAATGTTAAAGCACAATTTCAACTTGGGGATATATATGAGCAAGTGCAAGGTGTTCCTCAAGATTACGAAGAGGCAGTAAAGTGGTATCGACTAGCAGCAGATCAAGGTGATGCTCAAGCACAAGCCAACCTTGGATAGATGTATGACAACGGAACTGGTATTCCTCAAGATGACGACGAGGCGGCAAAGTGGGGTGAATGGCACGCCAGCTGGAAGCATAGAACCCAACTAAGGATCTCCCGCAGCCACAATTAGTTTTAAGGCCGGAGGGTGTGCTGATCAGCGCGAATTCCAGTTTATTCGAGGTCAACAAACGCTGGTTTCGTGCATCACCACAGCTTACGGTTTGGTGGTTATTTCAATTTATATTAATGGTCGAATCTATAATTCAAACGTTGACGGTCTGCTTTTTGGAGTCTCAACTGTCTGCAACGTGTCGGGAACAGCACTTCGCAAATGTAAAATTCCGGCCGCGAAAGCGGATGGTCGCGGCAATATAATAGATGTGTCCTAGCGCCCAGATGATCTCTTCGTGCGCACAAAAAAGGCACGCCGAAGCGTGCCTTTTTTTTTGCTGCGAATTACCGATTAACGGCTGTTACCGTTGTTGCCGCGACCGAGTGCGTAGCTTGGGCGGTCGCTGCCACTGCGGCGTGGCGCGCTGGTGTTACCGCGATTGGCGTTGCCGAAGCTGCGTTCCTGGCTGCGTGGCTGGGCTGTGCCGCCGAAGGCTATGAACTTCACGCCAAGCCGATCACCAGCATGATTGATGAATTATTGGAAACTCCCAATCCTTGGTTTGAACGCTAACGGAATCCCCAAGGGCGTTGCTATGGCTTACTTGCTTGCAAAAAAGGTATCCGATTTTCATGATTGATTTACCTATTTCTTTTTTCTGTGTTTATTGTGTGTAAAACCGTGTTGTGATTGATAGTTGGTAAATAGCGGTGTCGAATACTTACCGTATAATGCAATTTTTGCAGAAGGAGGTTTTTAATCATGGATGCCAACATTGTAACGATCGACTCTGAAATTCTAGGCGGAACTCCGGTTTTTACCGGAACGCGTGTTCCTATTGCCGTCCTCTTTGAAAACTTGGCTGATGGATTGACGTTGGATGAAATTCTTGACTCATACCCAACCATAAAACGCGAACAAGCTATTGCTGCACTACAGCAAGCAGAATCGCTGCTTGAGTTCAAGAAGGCCGCTTGATGCGAGTTTTGATTGATGAATGCTTACCACGACAACTAAAGGGGTGGCTTGCGCGATATTTTGATACCTCCACCGTGCAGGAGATGGGTTGGGCGAACGTCAAGAATGGCAAGCTGCTGCTTGCGGCCAATGAAAATGGGTTTGATGTGCTTGTTACCGCCGACAAAAATATGCATTATCAACAAAATTTCGATGGGCTACAGATTTCATCTGTTGTCATCCCGACCAACCTAAAGCGGTTAGTCCAAAAATGCATACCCGCCCTGCGGCAATCATTAGAAAATCTTCAGCCAGGACAGAAGGTGGTTATGGAGCTTGGGGCTGACATCAATGCATGGGAAACGATGCGTTTGCACGCCATCGAGCGCGAAGCACACCAGACTACCCACAAATTCAAACCCCCAGATTTTGGCCGCTAAGCGTGTAGGTATTTATGTTGATACACGTCGCTATCGTTGCCGAACTTGTACCAAGACCTTCTACGAATCACTACCGGATACGGATGAGAAACGATCAATGACCAGCCGGTTGGTGGTGTGGATGGGAAAGCAAGCTATCAAGCGCACGTTCGCCAGCATCGCAGAAGAGGTGGGCTGCACAGAATTCACGGTACGAGCCGTATTCAGCGACTACGTGAACGAGTTGGAGAAGACCTGGGGGTCATGTCGAGAGCGCTGTTCACGCCTTCGCCTGCGAAAGCGCCGCCGCCACCAAAATAACCACTGGAGGTTCCAGAGGAAAAGAGCTACGGAGCCGATATATCAACCCTAATCCAATTAATTGAGGCGGGGGAACTGTGAATCCATTTCAATCACAGAAAACGGATACCCCATAAAAAAAGGCACGCCGAAGTGTGCCTTTTTGCTGCTGCGAGTTGCCGATTAACGGCTGTTGCCGTTGTTGCCGCGACCGAGTGAGTAGCTTGGGCGGTCGCTGCCACTGCGGCGTGGCGCGCTGGTGTTGCCGCGATTGGCGTTGCCGAAGCTGCGTTCCTGGCTGCGTGGCTGGGCTTGGCCGCCGAAACCTTGGCCTGCGCCTTGCACATGGCCTTCTTTGCGCCCTGCGTGGGTGTGGCGGCTGTCCGGTGCGCTGTGGTGAAATCCTGCGCCGCGAGCCTGTCCAGGGCCTGAAGGATTGCCGGTGAAGGCTGTGCTGCGGTTGCCGCCGTAGCCTTGGCCGCCGCCGTTGCCGCGATTTGCACCGAAGCCGCCGCCACGCGGGCCGCCGTTGCCGCGCGGGCGATCCGATGAAGGGCCGCCGGTGCGCAGTTTGTATTTTGGCTCCAGGCCTTCGATGGTGTGCATCTTGATGCTTTGCTCGGTGTAGCGTTCGATGCGTTTCAGCAATTGCGCGTCGCGGTTCGAGGCGAACGAAATGGCGATGCCGGACGAGCCGCCGCGACCGGTGCGGCCGATGCGGTGCACGTAGTCTTCGGCGAACTTGGGCAGGTCGAAGTTGATTACGTGCGAGATGCCGCGCACGTCCAGGCCGCGCGCCGCCACGTCGGTGGCGACCAGGATACGCACGTTGCCGTTGCGCATGTTGAGCAGGGTGCGGTTGCGCTCGCGCTGGTTCATGTCGCCGTGCAAAGCTGCAACCGAATGGCCTTGTGCGGACAACTGGTCGGCGAGGCTGTCGGCGTCGCGCTTGGTGGCGGTGAATACCAGCGCCTGGTTCACTTCGACATCGGTCAGCAGATGGCTCAGCATCTTGTTCTTGTGCGCCACGTCGTCGGCGAACATCATGCGTTGTTCGATGTTTTCGTGTTTTTCGCCAGCCGCCGAAACGGAGATTTTTTTCGGTGTCTTGAGCAGGCGCGAGGCCAGGTTGCCGACCACGCCTTCCAGCGTCGCGGAGAACAGCAGGGTCTGGCGCGTCTTGGGTGTGGCTGCGGCGATGCGCTCCACGTCATCGACAAAACCCATGTCCAGCATGCGATCAGCTTCGTCCAGGATCAATACTTCCAGACGCGAGAAGTCGATGCGACCGCGCTCCAGATGGTCGATCAAACGCCCCGGCGTGGCGACCAGAATATCCACATGGCCGGACAGCATACGGTTCTGCACCGGGTAAGGCATGCCGCCGAGAATGCTGATGATCTTGAAGCGCATGTTTTTGCCGTATTTGGTGGCGGCATCGCAGACTTGCTGCGCCAGTTCGCGGGTCGGGGTCAGCACCAGCACGCGCGGGCCTTTGCCGGGCAGCGCGGAAGGCGTGGCCAGGCGGTTCAGCGCGGGCAGGATGAAGGCGGCGGTCTTGCCGCTGCCGGTTTGCGCCGAAGCCATCAGGTCATGGCCGGCGATGATTTCGGGAATGGCCTGCGCCTGGATCGGCGTGGGCTCGGTGTAGCCAGTTTCGGCAATTGCCTTGAGGATAGAGGCGTTTAAATTTAGATTTTCAAATGACATGGTGCTTCCTTTTTTAGAATCAAAGGGAATCCGCTTCGTCATGCCGAATCAATTCGGTGCGACAAATCAGCAGTTCCCTAAGGTAAGCGCAGGCAGTAAAACTACCCGTTGAACGGGTGGAGGATGGACCGGCGCATAAAACATCGTCGCTAACCGGAAAACCCAGAATTTCTTGATGAGTTTTTTAGACAGGCGCGATTGAATTCGCGCGAGAGATAGGTCAGGAAACGATGAACAAAATGCCGCAAAGGAATTCCCTAACTGCGGCAAGGCGCGCATTATAACGATGGAAAAAATAAAAGCCAGCGATATTTTTGGTGCGCGGGCACGGGCTTTTTGCATGAATGGCGCTCGGGTTAACCTTGTTCACCGCCAACCTGCGGGCTTATGCCAACCGCACAAATTATTTCTGCTCGCCCCTTAATGTATTATTGGGGCTCTGCGATGATGTTGCCGCCCTGTTTGCCGCTGCAATACAAACCACAACCTCTAATGAACACCTGACATGACCGGATTACAACAGCCAAAAGATTCTTTGTTTATCGCTTATTGGCTGATATTCGGCGTCATAGCGTCGCTCCTCGGAGGCTTCCTCGCCTGGAATATTTATCAGGAACATAACCATTTCGACGTCATGGAGCGGGAGCGGTTATCCGTGCGCGCCAGAATCGCCGACGAGAATATGGCGCGCCAGGTGGATTCGATCGGCAGGATGCTGTCCGGCCTGCGCAATGATTTGCGCCGCTGGGCAAAGCTGGAGGACGGCATGTATCGCGCGTCCCGCCGCATGGCGGCAATGGCGGATGTCATAACGAGCGTGGGTTTTGTTGCCATGCTGGACGCGCAAGGCAAAATTGTTGCCGCCAGTCACAAGGAGTTTATCGGGCAGGATTTCAGTTACCGGGATTATTTCCAGGCACCGTTGCGCAACCCCGATCCGGACATGCTTTATGTCAGCCAGCCATTCAAGAATGTGTCCGGGATTTTGACCATGAGCCTGTCGCGCGCGATTATCGCGCCGGACGGCAGTTTCGCCGGCGTTGTCATGGCATCGCTGGAACCGGAAGAATTCAGGATGCTGATGAACTCGGTGCGATATGCGCCGGATATGCAGGCTTCACTGATGCACGGAGGCGGCATGGTGTTCATGGCGATACCGGAACGGGAGGGTTCGAACGGCAAGGACATGGCATCCGGCCCGGATTCTTTCTTCAATCGCCACATCGGCAGCCAACAAATTGCCAGTGTCATGAGCGGCAGAGTTTCCGCTACCGGCGAAGAGCGCCTGACGGTGTTGCGCACGTCACAGCCCGCCATGCAGCGCATGAGCAAACCGGTGGTGATTGCCGTTTCGCGCGACTTGTCGGCGATTTTTGCCGACTGGCGCCAGAAGGTGTGGTTGCAGGGTGGATTGTTTGGCGTGCTGGTACTGGTTGCGGGTGCGGGCCTGTTTTTCTATCAGCGGAGGCAGCTCAGTTACAGTCTGCTTGTTGCCAGCTATGAAGCCGAGCAGCAGAAAGCTGCCGAGCGTCTCAAGCTGGCGACCGAGGCCGCCGGCATGGGGGTGTGGGAATATGATCTGGTCAGCGAGAAGCAATATTGGGACGATTCCATGTTCACCATCTACGGCGAGAAGCGTGGGGAATTTTCGGCCGATTATGCGGCCTGGTGGGGCAAGCTGATGCCGGAAGATGCAGCCGAGGTCGAGGCGGCGGTCGAGGCTGCCCTCGAACAGGGCAAGTCTTACGACATCTGTTTCCGCATCCGGCGCGGGGACGGGCAGGTGCGCACCCTGCACGCGCTGGCGCAGGTGCATTTCGACGCATCCGGTCAGCCGGTGCGGGTCATCGGCACGAATCAGGATGTCACCGAGAGCAAGCGGGCCGAGCAGGCGCTGGCCGAGAGCGAGAGCCGTTTCCGCGAGATATTCAACACCGTCAGCGACGCGATCTTCATTCACGATGCCGCAACGGGGCGCATCGTCGATGTCAACCGGCGCATGTGCGAGATGTATGGCTTTACCCGCGAAGAGGCGCTGGCCTGCGGCCCGAACGACCTGAGCGCCGGCGTGCCGCCTTACTCGTCCGCCGAGGCCGCCGAAAAAATCCGCCTGGCGCACAGCGAGGGGCCGCAGACTTTCGATTGGCTGGCGCGTGCGCGCGATGGCCGTTTTTTCTGGGTCGAGGTCAGCCTCCGTTTCGCGTCTATCGGCAGCCAGCAGCGCATCCTGGCCGTGGTGCGCGATATTTCCGAACGCAAGCATGTGGAAGAGGAGCTGCGCATCGCGGGGATTGCCTTCGAGTCCCAGGATGGCATCGTGGTCACCAATGCCGATCACATGATTCTGCGCGTCAACCGCGCCTTTAGCGAGATGACCGGCTACGCGGAAGATGAGGTGTTGGGCCATACGCCCGATATCCTCAAGTCGGATCGCCATGATGAGGCTTTTGATGCCGCGATGTGGGAAAGCGTCCGGCATGATGGATCATGGCATGGGGAAGTTTGGAACCGGCGCAAGAACGGCGAAGTGTATCCGGAGCAGCTCACCCTCACGGCCATAAAAGGGGGCAACGGAGAAGTCACACACTATGTTGCCATGATGCGCGATATTACCGAGCGCAAGGCTGCGGAGGAGGAGATTTTTCATCTGGCCTTCTACGACGCGCTCACCAAGCTGCCCAATCGGCGCCTGCTCGATGACCGGATCAGGCAGGCGATGGCAGCCAGCAAACGTAGCGGCCTGTATGGTGCGTTGATGTTCCTCGACCTGGATAATTTCAAGCCGCTCAATGATACGCATGGGCATGATGTGGGCGATTTGCTGCTGGTGGAGGCGGCACGCCGCATCGCCAGTTGCGTGCGCGAGGCGGATACCGTTGCGCGCTTCGGCGGCGATGAATTTGTGGTGGTGCTCGGCGAACTGGATGCGGACAAGGCAGAATCAGCCAAGCAGGCCGGCATTGTTGCGGAAAAAATCCGCGCTATCCTGGCCGACCCCTACCGGCTGTCATTCAAACATAACGGCTCAGCGGAAATGTCGGTGGAGCATCATTGCGCGGCCAGCATCGGCGTGGCGCTGTTCCTCAACCACGAAGCCAGCCCGGAAGACATTCTCAAGTGGGCGGACATGGCGATGTACCAGGCGAAAGAGGGCGGCCGCAACCGGGCGAACTTCTACGCTTCGTGATCCCCCGACCCGTGAATCTGGATGCGTCTTGTGCCACCTCTTGGTGCCGCCCCTTGAAAATTTACATGCCACCCCCCAGATGGTGGGCTGCCCTATAGCAAAAATCCCCTATAACAACAATTCGGAGACAACATGACTGAGAACGCAACCGCCAACAGCGGGACGACTAACCGCGAAACCACTAATCGCGAAACCTTGGGCTTCCAGGCCGAAGTGAAGCAACTGCTGCAACTGATGATCCACTCGCTGTATTCCAACCGCGAAATTTTCCTGCGCGAACTGGTTTCCAACGCTTCCGACGCCTGCGACAAGCTGCGCTTCGAGGGGCTGCACAACGCTGCCTTGTTCGAGAATGATTCGGACATGAACATCCGTATCGGTTACGACAAGGCGGCGCGCACGCTGACCATCACGGACAACGGCATCGGCATGAGTCGTGACGAGGTGATCAGCAACCTCGGCACCATCGCCAAATCGGGGACGCGCGAATTTTTCTCGCACTTGTCCGGCGACCAGCAAAAGGACGCGAATTTGATCGGCCAGTTCGGCGTGGGTTTCTATTCTTCGTTTATCGTCGCGGACAAGGTGACGGTGTTGACGCGCCGCGCCGGTGAACATGCCGATCAGGGCGTGCGCTGGGAGTCGGACGGCGGCGGCGAATTTTCCATCGAGATGGTGGACAAGCCTGTGCGCGGCACCGAGATCACGCTGCACCTGCGCGACGGGCAGGACGACTTGCTGGACGGCTACAAATTGCGCGGCATCGTCAGCAAGTATTCCAACCATATCGTCCAGCCGATCCTGATGAAAAAGGAAGAGTGGAAGGACGACCAGCAGCAGATCACCGAAGAGGACGAGACCGTCAATCATGCCTCGGCTTTGTGGGCGCGCGGCAAGAACGAGATCAGCGACGAGCAATACCAGGAATTCTACAAGCATGTCGGGCACGACTACGACAACCCGCTGGCCTGGACGCATGCCCGCGTCGAAGGCCGCCAGGAATATACGCAACTGCTATATATCCCGGCGCATGCGCCGTTCGATATGTGGGATCGCCAGTCCCGCCACGGCATCAAGCTGTATGTGCGGCGCGTGTTCATCATGGACGACGCCGAGCAGTTGATGCCGCTGTACCTGCGTTTCGTGCGCGGGGTGGTCGATTCCAGCGACCTGCCGCTCAACGTGTCGCGCGAAATATTGCAGGAGTCCAAGGACATCGAGGCGATCCGCAAGGGCTGCACAAGTAAAGTGCTGGCGCTGCTCGCCGACCTGGCCGAAAACGACAAGGACAAATACGCGACCTTCTGGGCGGAATTCGGCAAGGCGCTCAAGGAAGGCATCGGCGAGGATTTCGCCAACAAGGACAAGATTGCCGGCTTGTTACGTTTTGCCTCGACCCATGCCGATACCCCGGATGAAACCGTATCGCTTGCCGACTATATTGGCCGCATGAAAGAAGGGCAGGAGAAGATTTATTTCGTCACCGCCGAGACCTTCAATGCGGCGAAGAACAGCCCGCACCTGGAAGTGTTCCGCAAGAAAGGCATCGAAGTGCTGCTGATGTCGGATCGCGTGGATGAATGGGCGATGAGCTACCTCACCGAGTTCGGCGGCAAGCATCTCGCCTCGGTGGCGAAAGGCGGTCTCGATCTGGGCAAGCTGGAGGATGAGGCCGAGAAGCAGGCGCAGGAAAAAGAGGCCGACGAATTCAAGGGGCTGACCGAAAAAATCAAGGCCAGTCTCGCCGAACGTGTCAAGGAAGTGCGCGTCACGCACCGCCTGACCGATTCTCCGGCCTGCCTGGTGGCGGGAGAGCGCGACCTGAGCGGCAACCTGGCGCGCATGCTCAAGGCCGCCGGCCAGAAGGCGCCGGCCACGCAGCCCATCCTGGAAATCAACCCGCAACATCCGGTGGTGTTGCGTTTGAAAACCGAAGAAAAGCACTTCGACGACTGGGCGGCGGTGCTGTTCGACCAGGCTTTGCTCGCCGAAGGCGGACAGCTCGACGACCCGGCAACCTTCGTCAAGCGCATCAACCAGTTGATGCTGGAAATGGGCGGCTGATACAGCCGTAGGTCGGGCTTTAGCCCGACTTGTCGGATTGAAATCCGACCTACAAGTTGTGCGGGACACCAGTAGCCGTCGGGTTACGGCGCAAGAAGCTGCGCCTAACCCGACCTACATGTGCTGACCTGCAAGTTGTGCGGGGTGGCTCCGCTCCTTGTGCTAGAATGCGCCCCCTTTTCATATAGCAAGGCTGTTTACATGTCCCGCGAACTCCGCAATATCGCCATCATCGCCCACGTCGACCACGGGAAAACCACTCTGGTGGACAAGCTGCTCAGCCAGTCCGGCACGTTTGCCTCGCACCAGCACGTCGCCGAACGCGTCATGGACAGCAACGATCTGGAGAAAGAACGCGGCATCACCATTCTGGCGAAAAATTGCGCGGTGGATTACGAAGGCGTGCATATCAATATCGTCGATACGCCCGGCCATGCCGACTTCGGCGGCGAGGTGGAGCGCGTGCTGGGCATGGTGGACGGTGTGCTGTTGCTGGTGGACGCGGTGGAAGGCCCGATGCCGCAGACCCGCTTCGTCACCAAAAAGGCGCTGGCTCTTGGCCTGCGCCCGATCGTGGTGCTCAACAAGGTGGATCGCGACGGCGCGCGCCCGGATTGGGTGATCAACAAGACTTTCGATTTGTTCGACAAGCTCGGGGCGACCGAAGAGCAACTGGACTTTCCGGTGGTTTATGCGTCGGCATTGAACGGCTACGCCACGCTCGATCTGGCCAACCCCAGCACGGATATGCGCCCGCTGCTGGATGCGGTGCTCAAGCATGTGCCCGCGCCAGACACCGATGTAGACGCACCGCTGCAATTACAGGTCTCCGCGCTGGATTATTCCAGCTTCGTCGGCCGTATCGGCGTGGGGCGCGTGCGTCGCGGCCGCATCAAGCCGGGTCAGGATGTGATGGTGTTGAATGGCGATAAAGCGCCGAAGCGCGCGCGCGTCAACCAGGTGCTGGGTTTTCGCGGCATCGAACGCGTGTTGCTGGATGAAGCCTTGGCGGGCGACATCGTGCTGATCAACGGCATCGATGAAATCGGCATCGGCGTAACCTTGGCAGATGTGAACCAGCCGGAAGCCCTGCCGATGCCCAAGGTGGACGAGCCGACGCTGACCATGAATATGATGGTGAATACCTCGCCCTTGTGCGGGCAGGAAGGCAAGTTCATCACCAGCCGCCAGATCCGTGATCGTCTGTCCAAGGAATTGCTGGTGAATGTGGCGTTGCGTGTCGAGGAAACGGACAACACCGACGTGTTCCTGCTGGCCGGGCGCGGCGAGCTGCATCTGACCATTTTGCTGGAAAACATGCGCCGCGAAGGTTTTGAAATGGGCGTGGGCAAGCCGCGCGTGGTGTACCGCGAAATCAACGGCGAAAAATGTGAGCCTTTCGAAGTGCTGACCGTGGACGTGGAAGACACCAACCAGGGCGTGGTGATGGAGGAACTGGGCCGACGTCGCGGCGACTTGCAGGACATGCAGCCGGACGGCCATGGCCGCGTGCGCCTGGAATACCGCATTCCGGCGCGCGGACTGATCGGCTTCCAGTCTGAATTCATGACCATGACGCGCGGCACCGGCATCATGGCGCACGTGTTCGACGACTATGCGCCGGTCAAGGCCGACATGCCCGGTCGCCGCAACGGCGTGCTGATTTCGGCAGAGGACGGTGATGCGGTGGCTTATGCGTTGTGGAAGCTGGAAGATCGCGGCCGCATGTTCGTATCGCCCGGCGACAAACTGTACGAAGGCATGATCATCGGCGTACATAGCCGCGACAACGATCTGGTGGTTAACCCGATCAAAGGCAAACAACTGACCAACGTGCGCTCCTCGGGAACTGACGAAGCGGTGCGCCTGACCCCGCCGATCCGCCTGACGCTGGAGTCGGCGGTCGAGTTTATCGACGATGATGAACTGGTGGAAATTACCCCATTGTCCGTCCGCATCCGCAAACGCTACTTGTCGGAAATCGAGCGCAAGCGTGCTTCGCGCACCGAGTAACCGCTCTTCAATCATCATTCTTAACCCATCCTCAAGCACCGTAGGGGCGCAATAAATTGCGCCCCTACATGGGTTCATCAATCAGGGATGGCAACTTTGCCATGCCCGTTAGAGCATACTACTTCGACCTGAGTAGTTGTCATTTCGTAAGATAGCCCCGCGTGTTTTACTCAGAAACCCAAACCCCTGGTGAAACAACTAGCCATTCGACTAGGCCATCAAAAGGCGATGGCCAAGTCGCTGGTTATCCCGGCCTCCCCTTGTGCGAGCATCCGCTGTGCGGATTGCCTGCTTACCCCACTTCAGGGGAGGAGACTGGGCTCTCCCCCTGACAAGGGGGAGTTGGAGGGGGTTTGGGGTTTGATTTTTTTGTCTCATGTTTAAAGTTGGGGTATAAATACGCCTGTGCAATTTCTTCGCGCAACGAGAGCGGGGTGTGCAACGCGCTTTAATGATCGCTTTTTGTTTTACCGAATATAGGGTGTCTTAATCAATACGTGCTCCAGTGCAGGTATTTGTTCAACATTTTCATAGGCATATCAACATGAAATTTGCAGGCTCGGCAGGTTGGATATTTTTCGGGGTGATGTCCGTTGCAAGCGGTGCATACGCGCAGAACAGTATTACCGCGCTGGACGTTGATGGCACCGACGATGGATCGACAATTATCAAAGTTGAATTGGCGCAGCCACTGGCCCATTTGCCGGCGGGCGCCGGGTTTACTCTCAGTGCCCCTCCGCGCATCGTGCTCGATTTTCCCGATACGGCAAACGGGTTGGGCAAGCCCGCTCAGGACTTCGTCCAAGGCGGTGTGCGCAGCGTTAGTCTTGCCCAGACTAAGGAGAGCACGCCCGAGGAGAGCACGCGTTTGGTAATTTATCTTGATCGAATGTCTCCCAATAACATCAAGCTCGATGGTAATCGTCTGTTGATTGCGATGCAGGGCAGAAACCCTCACCTCAATCCTCTCCCGGAGGGAGAGGAGGCGATTGCTCTTTCCCCCTCTGGGGGAAAGTTGGATAGAGGGCTGGCCGGGGATGATGGCAGCAAGACATTACGTCTTGCCGAGGCTAAGCAGGATACGCAAAAACCGCCCGTTAAAAGCGAGCCGGAAGCGCGTAAGCCCGCCGAAGCCAAGACGCAAGTAAAAAAACCGGCGGCGCTTCAACCTCAGGCGCAAGCTCAACCCGTTTCGGCGCCAGCAAATGCATCGCTGGAGAGTTTGCTGCAAGAGGCCGATGCGCTGATTAAGGCTGGCCGGGCAGCGGATGCGTACAACCTTCTTGAACCCAAAGAGGCCGATTATTCCGGTGAACTGGTTTTTGATTATTTGCTGGGCATAGCGGCGCTGGATAGCGGCAAACCGGATCGTGCAACCATCGCTTTCGAGCGGGTGCTGGCGGTCAACCCGAATTTTGCCGGTGCGCGCCTCGATTTGGCGCGCGCCTATTTTGCAATGGGCAGCGACGATCTGGCGAAAAATGAATTCGGGATCGTGCTGGCTCAAAAACCGCCCGAGCCGACTGCTGCGGTGATTAGAAAATACCTTGAAGCGATCGATCAGCGCCAGCAAGACAAGATACAACAGGTGGCCGGCTATCTGGAAATGAGCATGGGGCATGACGACAATATCACGGCGGCAACACCGGATAATATCGGCGGTGTGGCGGGCATTCTCGGCATGACCAAAGTGGACTTCATAACGGTAGCGCCTTCCTATCAGCCCACCGGCAGCTCGTTGCATTATGCGGGCATGTATACCGGGATATCGGGCGGGATAAATTTCAATCGCCTGGTGAGCGAAGAAAACGGAATCAGCATATTTGCCGGCGCCGATGTGAAGCAGCGCGTCTACAACAATGTCGCGCCGATGAACAATCTGAGCCTGGATCTGCATGCCGGGGTCGGACTTGCCAAGGGTGACAACAGCTATCGCGTGACCGGCACTTTTGGGCAATACCGGCAATCCGGTTTTATCGCGGGGACAAACAGCTTCCGCGATACTACCGGGCTCAGCGCGGAATGGAGGCGCAGCTTCAGCGCCTATGACCAAATGATCTGGTCGCTGGGTATCAGCCAGCCGCGTTATCTTGCAACGCCGGCGCAGGACACCCGGCAAACCTTGCTGAGCGCTTCCTGGCTGCATATTTTTGAGGGGAACACAAAACCGTTGGTGTTCGCCAATCTTAGCCGCTCGATTGACCGGGCATCGCAATCAGTTAATGCCGCAACAGGCGCAAATATGGGGCGTACCAATACCGGGGCGCTCGCGCATTTTCAATTTACGCCATGGGACGATACCGATTTTTTCCTCTCCGGTGGCTTGACAGTCCGCCAGGACGACAGCCCCGGCGCACGTTCACCCGGGCTGGTCGATTTTTATGCTCGCGATGAAACGCAGAACTTGACTTTTGGTCTCACGACACGCCCCTGGGAAAAATGGACGATCAAGGGGGCGGTTGGGTTAACCAATAACCGTTCAAATTTATCGCTCTATCAATACCGCCGTAGAGATAGTTCGGTTTCGTTAAGAAGAGATTTCTAAAGAAATCATATTGTTCAGTAAGGGCTTATCATGAAATCAAACTGGCTAACCAAATTTGTTCTTTGCCTGGTGCTTGCAGCCTTGCCCATTGCGGAAGGTTTTGCGGCAGCGGGCAAATTTAATTTTGTGATCGGCGATGTGCGGGTGGTGAATGCCGCAGGTGAGCGCAAGGTAGAGCGCGGCAGCGAGGTCGAGGCAAGCGAAACCATCGTGTCAGGCAAGGATGGCATTGCGCAGTTGCGCATGAGCGATGGCGCTTATATCGCGGTGCGCCCCGACACCGAATTGCGCATCGACCAATACCAATACAAGGGCAAGCCGGACGAGTCCAGCAGCACGGTATTGTCTTTGGTGAAAGGCACGTTCCGCGCCTTTACCGGAGCGATTGCGAAATTTAACAAAGACAACTTCAAGATGAAAACGCCGGGCGCGACCATCGGAATTCGCGGCTCTGGCAACGTGCTGAATTTTTCACCCGACAGCAATGTAACGCTCAATCACACCATAGAGGGAAGCCACTCTATTACCGCAGTGGATCCAAGCGGCGTGATGCGGACACTGGTAACCACGCCAGGACAGACGGTGCAGGTTAACCCCAACGGGGTTATGAAGTTTGTTCCTACACCTGCCTTTATATTGAATGCGGCAACCAACGCGCCGGTTACCGAGTCGAAAGAACAGCAAAAGGAAGAATCGCAAAGCTCAGATTCGGACAAGAAAGATTCGGACAAGCAGGGCTCGGATAAGCAGGATTCAGATAAGCAGGATTCAGATAAGCAGAGTTCGGATAAGCAGAGCTCGGATAAGCAGAGCTCGGATAAGCAGAGCTCGGACAAGCAAAGTTCGGACAAGCAAAGTTCAGAATCCAAAGAACAGGCGACGGGGCAGTCTGGAGAAGGCCAGCCACCTGCGGAAAGCAAGCAGCAAGCGCAGGACAAGCCTGCAGGTGCGCAACCGGATAAACAACAGGAAAAAACTGCGGAAAATAAACCGCAACAAAATGGTGGAGAAGCAACACCTCCGACCGCTCCAGCTAAGGCAGCGCCTGGGGCGGGGAGTGCAGATGTCAAACCGACAACATCGGTTGGCAAGGAGGCTGGGGTAGGGCAGGCAGCTCCGGGGACGCCCGGCGCGCCAGCGATAGAACCGGCGGCGACAGCACCGGCGAATAAAGCTTATGCACTCTCGACACCTGCAGGGGCAACAGGTGATTCTGCGCTAGCATCCCCAACGGGAGCAGTGAAGCCACCTTCACCGACAGGTGGAATAACGCTGACTCAGCCAACGGTAGGAGTGAATCCACCTCCACAGACAAGTGGAATGTTGTTGCCTCCAACAACAAGTGGAATGATGCTGCCTCCGCCAACGGGAGGAATGACGCTGCCTCCTGTGCCCGGAGGAACAACGCCCTTACCGATCAATGTTGGATATGACCCGGCTACGGCTGCGGCTGCGGCTGCGCAGGCGGCTGCTCAGGCAACCACAGTAGCGCAGGCAACCGCACAAACGGCTGCGCAGACTATTTGCGCTGCTTCGATGATCTGGAACGGAACTTCCTGCGTAGCTATGGCAGCCACCTGTGTCGCGCCCATGGTTCCCGATGGGCGCGGCGGCTGCATGGCACCTGCTGCGGGCGGTTGCATCGCGCCTATGATCTGGAACGGAACCACCTGCGTGGTGCAAACGGTAGGCAGTTGCGTCGCCCCCATGGTATGGGATGCAGCCACAAGCACTTGCATCGGCTCCGCGACCGGCAATTGCCCGGCCAGGATGATCTGGAACGGGACAAGTTGCGTCGCCTCGACAGTTGCTTGCACCGCACCGATGGTTCCCGATGGGTTGGGCGGCTGCATGCAGCCTGCGGCGGGCAGTTGCGTCGCGCCCATGGTATGGAACGGAACGTCTTGCGTCGCGCAAACGATAGGCAGCTGCGTCGCTCCCATGATCTGGAATCCGGCGACCAGCACCTGCGAAGCCTCCGCGACCGGCAATTGCATCGCGCCGATGGTCTGGAACGGGACCACCTGCGTCGCCTCCACGACCACCACCTGTGTTGCGCCGATGGTCCCGGATGGAAAAGGTGGCTGCATGACCCCTGCGGCGGGCAGTTGCGTCGCGCCCATGGTATGGAACGGAACGTCTTGCGTCGCGCAAACGATAGGCAGCTGCGTCGCTCCCATGATCTGGAATCCGGCGA
>Ga0172380_10001806_pt1 | contig 36083 bp, 53 predicted proteins | sample Leawe162metaG_FD_119747 | JGI IMG/M metagenome (GOLD analysis project Ga0172380, IMG submission 119747) | Leachate microbial communities from a municipal landfill in Southern Ontario, Canada - Leachate well 162 metaG | ecosystem: Engineered > Solid waste > Landfill > Unclassified | place...
ATGGTGTACGGGGAGGGGCTTTCGGACGGGAGGAAGCGCGCTTTCGCGGGTGCAAAGAGGGGGTAATCGGAGGGGAAAAGGGGGCCGTTTGAACCGGCGTCCAGAACGGCGTTCTCGCGGGCAGAACGCCGGGCGGTCAAAACGGCGCGGGTTCGCGGCCTGGATCGGCAGGCCCCATTTCGCCCCCAATCGGAAGCTCGTCCAAGGTCTCATTCCGCCGTTGGCCGGCGCGGCGGGAGATGGCCTTGATCGCCTCCAGGAGCCGGGTGAGCTCGGCCACGGTCATATCCTCGAACGGCGTGCCCAGGACATCGCAACGGGCCGTCCTGGCGACCCAGGAATCCGACCCCAGCGGCGGGCGCGAGAAGCCCGGCGGGATGACGTTGGCCAGGGCCTTGCAGACGCGGGCCAGGTTGGGCTGGGCGCTGCCGCGAGGGCCGAATGATCGCGGCTGGGCGACTCGCCAGCCGGCCAGGTACGCCAGCCAGTCCAGCACGTGGTTGATCTGGCCGTCCGTCAGGTCGGCGGCGCTGCGCAGGCCGGTCAAGGACTCCAGCAGATCGCGGTAGCCATCGTCGGTCAATTCAAGCTGCCGCTTGGCGGCGTGGATGCGGCCGAGTTGTTGTCGCCTTTGGGTCGGATTCATAGGTATGCCTTTCCGGTCGGGTTGATGACGCCCTGGTCAACGATTGTTCGCCGCTTGCACTTGCGATGCACGTACTGCATGACGCGGAACGCTCCATCGTGGTAGCTTTTGTACCGGACGACGAAGTCATCGCCCGCCTTGACCGGCTTGCCGCAAAACCAACAGGGTTTGCCGGGCGCATCCTGGATCGCGTTCATGGGTTGCTCCCGCAACACTGTTTGAATTTCCTGCCGCTGCCACAGGGGCAAGCGCGGTTGCGGCCGGCGTTGGGCGTCTCCGGGATCGGGGCCGGCGTGCCGCGCGGGATCAAGTTGGCCGGGCGCAACCGGCGCGCGATGTTCCGGCATTGAGAGCCGTGGCCCGTTCCGCCGATGGCGTTGCAGGCCAGGAACATCGCCTCGTAAGTCTTCATGAACTGCGTCGCGTCAACTTTCAAATCAACGCTCATTTTCTCCACCTCCGCAGGCCGTCGATGGCCAGCAGGAAAAAGATCGCGTCTCGGACGGCCAGGCTCCACAGCCCGGCAGTCACGTGGATGCCGAGTGTCATGACGTTGGACACTATCCAGATGGGAAAGCACGCGCGCAGCCGGCGGTTATTGAGCACCGTGCCCGCCACGGCCAGCAGCGTCGAGATTGCTCCGATGATCTCTACCATTGCCTCAACCCGAAATCCTGTGGCTTGGCCTGCCGCCGGTGGTTGGACAGGCGACTCATAAGCGTGATTTCGCGCGTGATCATGCCGTGCAGGTTGATCAGCCAGGCCCCCTGGCGAGCGGTGATCGAGCCCGCGCCCAGCTTTCGTTCCTGGGCGATCATGTCCGCGATGAATTGGCGACTGCGATCCGACACGTCCCAAGACAGGGCGTCGGGGTGATCGTCGCGCGTGAGGTCCTCAAGGGCTGACAATATGCAGAAGAGGCAACTCATTTCCAGACGCCTTCATCGTTAAGGGGCTGACGGCCTGCCGCCGACGCCGTCCACGTGTCGGCAGCGCCGTCCTTATGCGCCTCGACCCATCGCCGCATGTATGCCTGAACGCCGCTGTACCACAGGGCTGCCGATTCGCTGTTCACGCGCCGGCGCTCTTCGGCGGACAGCCTTTCGTTATTTGCCGCGCGGACTTTGGCCCGCGACATGTACTCGCTCAATTCGCCCGTCAGCCTGGCCATCGGCAAATACAGCCAGGCCGGCGTCAATGCGATGGCCAGCTTGTCCGCTGAACACAACCTGGAAGGCTTACGTCCATCCCGTTTGGCCGCGTACCGACTGTGGTAACGGCAGAAATCGCCCCAGCGCTTACCGAAGGCAACGCTCATGATTCGCGCGCCCAGGTCGGTATGGCGTTCGCCTTCCGGGCCGTCCATGTTGGGCTTGCCCAGATAGCCCAGGTCGTGAACCGCGAAGGCCAACCACAATCGCGGGTCCAGCGGGAAGCCGTACAGTTGCCGCCAGGCCGCAAAGACAAACCACGGATGCAGCAGGAAGCAATGTGCGCCGAACAGTACGCTCTTCGTGCCAACTTTCATGTCTGGGCCTCCGAAAAGAGAGACGCGGTGACCGTGGGACGCGGCGACGTGGGGAGCGTGCCCATCATGTCGCGGCGCGCCCCGTTGTAATTGGCCCGTTCGCGCACGGCCTTGATGCACCATGAATCGCCCACTGGCTGGGCGGCGCATTCCACGGCGTGGGGGCAGTGGCCTTCGGGGCAGTCCGGATCGGCCCGCCAGCAGATATATTCGGCCAGTTGCTCGACGGTGCAGGGGTTGCCCTGCTCGGGCATCTCTGGACGCCACAAGTGCATTTGTGCCGTCTTCATTTCTCCGCGTCCCCCTGTCCCCGCGTCCCCGCGTCGGCCTGGCCGATGTGCCGGTTGATCGCGTCGGCGTACGAGTCCTTCCACCGCACCTTGGGGTTGCCGTGCAGCTCGACCCACACGGCCATCACGGCGTCATCGGTCTGCACGGCCTCAAGCGCGGCCACGGCGCCTTCGATGTCGGGGACGACGCCCTTGGCCCAGGCGGTCCGGGCGGGGAGGTTATTGGCCTTGCCGATCCAGATCTCCCCGCCGCGCCCGTGCTCGTCGGCCACGCAGTAATCCTCCAGCCAGGTGACCAGCTCGACGGCCTTGGAGGGTTCGAGCAGCGGCTCAAGGCTGGCGCTGGTCGGCAGGCCCAGGCCCTTGGCCAGCCGCAGGGCGGCCACGCGCTCGCTGATCGGGGCGGCGTTGGGCTCCCAGAACTTCCGCAACGCCTCATCGACGCAGGTGATGGACATCCGCAGCTCGGGCCGGATGGCGTTTGGGCGCGGGCACGCCTTCCACACGGCGTGGACGTCGGATGCGATCTGGCTGCGGGCCTTGGACACGACCAGCACGTCATTGCCGGCGGCCAGCATGTGGGCGAGGGCCTGCTGGCAATGCGGCCTGGTAAGGTCCGTCCAATCGTGAGCGGTCGGGAACATCACGCGGCCCTGGAACAGCCGCCCGGCCAGGCCCTTGACCGCCTCGGGCCTGACGTGCTCATCCGTCCACTGGTGGCGCGGGCAGCGCTTGAAGCGGGCCGCGCGAAAGGCGGCGTAGCAGTACAGGCAGCCGTGCGCGCAGCCGGTGCAGATATTGACCGAGTTGTCCGCACATTCAGCGACGCGGGTTTTCTTCATCTTGCCCTTGTTCACGAGTTCTCCTTTTCCGCAGATTGCGCGGAGGGTTTTTCATCCGCAGATTTCGCCGATGCACGCAGATTGTTGAATTCATCAGTCACACGCAGGCCCTTCAAGATGCGCGGCCAGAACGGATCGAGGATCGCCCGGCACTCCGGGCACAAACCCGCCAGCGCCGCCGCCAGGCGCTTGCGGACGCCCGCCCGCCTGGTCTGCTCGGCGGCGCGTGCGTCCTCCATCGAGCCGGCCAGCGCCCCGGCCTTGCGGCTGCCGGCCCGGAAGATCTCCGGCCACATCTGGCGCTGGCGGCGCAGCGCCTCTTTGCGGGTGAGCAGTTGCAGGTTGGCCAGCCGGCAGTCGCGCCGGTCGAGGTTGATGTGCCACACCACATAGCCCCGCGGGATCGGCCCGTGGGCGGCTTGCCACACCGTGCGGGCCAGGCCGTCAAATCGCCCGCTGGCGACCTTGACGCGCACGCTGTGGCCGGTGACCGTTACAGCGCCGATCTGTCTGGCTGCCGGGCTCATTGGTGTTTGGGCTCCTGTGCCGCCAGCATTTCCTCGTACTGCGCCCAGGCGTCCGCGATGGCGGCGGCGCGGGTGCGATGGCCGTCCGAGCGGGCGATGACCTTGCCCAGATCGGTCTCCACGACGGCCGCCACGAAGCGGCCCTCGCTGTCCCTGGAGATGTCGATGTGCATGGCTTGGGGGGTTGGCTTTTTCATTTGGCCCTCCTGGCCTTGCCGGCCTGGATGTCGGATGCCTCCATGTTGGCCAGGGCTTTGCACAGCCTTTTGGCCTCCGGGGCGCGGGCGTAGCCTTCGCGCTCCAGCAGGTCCAGGGCGGCGCCTGCGGTGAGTATCAGCCCGTACACGCGGGCGCGGTCGATTTCGGATTGCGTGGGTTTTGCCGCCATGTCAGACTCCGATCTCGGCCAGCAGCTTCTTGGCCTGGGCCAGCTTGGCGCGCTCGGGCGCGGTGATGAACACGCCGCCGAAGCGGCTGGCGATGGCGGCCCGCTCGGTCGCCCAGGCCTCCGGGTCGGCGGCCAGCCGGTCGAGCATCCTGACCAGCACCTTCGTCCAGCCGCCGCGCCGGGCCTCGGGCAGGCGGGCCAGGTCGTCTGGCCCCAGCAGGTTCCGCTCGACCTTCTCGCACTCTTCCAGCGGGACCGTCAGGTCGAACAGGCAGGCCTCGGCAACCGCGTCGGCCGCCATGCCGCCGATCTGTTTCATGAGCACGGCGTGGTCGAGCATGTACTCGCGCGTCCGCCAGCGGTGGTCGCGGACGAACTCGGCCCGCCGCGCGTCGTCCAGCGTGTCGGGCAGGTACACGTACCCGCCGGCCTTGAGCGCCACGATGGCCACGCCGCCCTTGCGCAGCAGCCGGATACGCTCGCGCACGTCGCGGGCGGTGACCTCGCCCATCCGCCTGCCGATCTGCCAGGCCGTCAGGCCCGGCGACTCCCGGATCACGCGCAGCGCCGAGTCCGCCCGGCGCTGCCGCTCCTCTTGACTGACCTTTGCGTGTTTCATCTTCAGGCTCCGTCCTCAATTGGGGAAAAGCTCGCCCTGCCGGCGCGGCTGGCGTGTCGTCTGCGCCTGCCCAGGGGACCGTCCCCTGGGCTCCGCGCCGGGCAGGGCGAGGAATGCAAATGCGTTGTCCTTGATCTGGCAGACGCGCTCTTCGCCCAGGCCCAGCACGTCGGCGATCTGCCAGGCGGGCATCTCCAGGCCCACGGCCATCCAGATCACGAACCGCCAGGGGAGCGGCAACCCGGCCAGTGCCCTCCGCAGGTCCGAAAAGCTCTCCACCCGGCAGGCGCGCGGCTCGGCGGGCAGGTCGTCGCGCAGGCTGCCGGCCTGGCCGTCGCCGCTTGGCCCGTGGGGGCCGTGGCGCTCGATGGAGACCTTGGGGCCGGAGAGGCCATCGGCGCGCCGCCGCCGGCCGACCTCGTCGGCCTGGCGGACGCCAGACATCACCGTGCCCCAGGCCCGGAACCAGGCGTAGCCGGCGAAGGGCACGCCGCGCGCGGGCCTGAATTTCTGGCAGGCCCGCATCAGGCCCAGCGCCGCGAACTGGCGGTAATCGTCCAGGTCCAGGCCGTTGAGCCCTGGGAACCGCCGCCACACCGCGTCGGCCGCCCGGTCGATGATGGCGGCGTTCTCGGCGAAGAGCTCGGCCTGTTGGGGCGTCAACCCCGCGTCCTTGCGTTCTCGCTTGGTCATCCCTGATTCCTTCCCGCTGATTCCCTGGCTTGCCGGAGTTCCACGAGTCGGCGAACGATCCATCCGCGCAGCGCGGCCTCGCGGCGGCACGCGCCGTCGAGGATGTCGAACGCGACAGACAGCACCACGCGGTTGGACTCGGCGGCGATCCGCTTTGGCATGTGGCGGTCCGACACGGAAAGCTCCCGCATCTCCAGGATGCGCTGCACGCGGTCGAGATGTTCTTCGAGGGTCATATTCAGCGCTCCGCGCCGATGGCCTTGGCGATGATCGAGGCGTCGACGGTCCGTTGCTTGACGCGCCAGGCCTCGAACAAGGCGCGGCTGACGATGCGGTTGACGATCAGCGGGTGATCGCGGCGGGCGGCCCAGTCCTCGGTCACCAGCTTGCCCAGCTCGCGCCAGGCGGTCTCGTCGAAGGGCGCCGGCTTTTGGGGCTCGGTCGAGCACCGCGCCCACTCGTGGGCGACGTACGCGGGGATGTGCGCGCCCAGGCCGGGCATCTTGACCACCTCGGAGCGCTGGGAGATCTCCGTGCGCCCCTGGATCAGGCTGACCAGGCCGGGCTGGCCGATCAGCAGCAGGCACAGCAGCCGGTCGTAGCCGTCCAGGCTGTCCCACTGCCGCTTGCAGCACAGCAAAAAGTCCAGCCGGCAACAGTGGGCGTCATTGATGGCCAGCACGACCGGCTCGCGGTCGGCGTTGGATTTTTCCAATAGGCCCCGGACCTGGCGGGCGCGGTCCTCGCGGATGCGCGGCGTGTGGGTGAACGGCGAGAGCGTCTGCTTGACGGCCGAATAGATGGTGCCCTCGGTGTACGCGGCCGGGTCCAGCCCGCCCGGCGCGCACACGCGCAGCGTGGGGAACTCGTCGGCCAGCCGCCGCCTGGCCTGGTCCCAGGCGGTGGACTTGGCCGAGCAGGTCGCCCCGGACACGATCAGGAATTGCCGCCTGGCCACGGCGGTAATGATGCCGTCGACCACCTCCTCGAACGCGGGCCAGGTGAACAGCCCCTCGGCCCCGTCCAGGTGGACGGGGAAGGGCGTGACCTTCTCGAAGGGATTCAGGCCCCAGAACTCCCGGCATCTGCGCGACAGGTCCATGCGTTGCTCCTTTGTCTCCGGCGCGCGCGCTCCGATGCGCGGCGCGGGAAACTATGCTGTCCGGGCCTGCGCGCCCATGCCGCCGGCGGCGGCGCTCCGAGGGTTGCGCAGGCGTTGGATAGACGATTCGATCTGCGCCGATGTGACCAGGTCGCCCCAGCCAAGCTCGGCGATCTCGCGTTCCAATATTTCCCGGCCAAGCCGGTCGGCCAGTTCCAGCAGCGCCACCACCCGGCGCTTGCCGATGGGCGCGGTATTGGCAAAAGCCGCGATCTCCAGCCGGGCCGGGGCCACGGCGTGATCCGGCAGGCTGTCGAGCCGGATGACCGGGGCGGCGGGGCTGGCGGCGCGGACGGTTTCCAGGTCCTGGGCGGGCCGCGCTTCCTGGGCGGCGATGGTTTCGTCAACGCGCTCGCCGTACACGCGGCGATCCTGGTAACTGCCGTCAGCGTTCTTGGCCAGGGCGCACTCGATGACGGTGGCGCCCTTGAACTCGATCCGCAGCGGCTTTGTCCGGGCGTCCCAATCCAGCACGGCCTTGCGGACCATGACCTTGTCGCCCGTGCCACAGCCGGCCAGCCCGGCGACCAGGTACTCGTCGCCCTCGAATGAGATCAGGCTGCCGCCCTTGACGGTCCGCTCCTCGGGCGCGGTGTGCGCGGCCTCCAGGAAGATCTCCCACGGGGGAGGCAGGCGGATCGGTTCGCGGCTGGCGGCGTAGAACGCCGAGCGGGTCTGGCCGTGGCGCGAGTGAATCCGCTCCGAGCAGAACCGGCAGTTCTCCGCGTAGGCGCGGGCGTTCAACTCGTCAATGCTGGACGCGGGCCAGATGGAAAGCTCCGACTCGAACGTCCGCTCCCAGATGTGCATGGTGGTCTCGACCGCGCCCTTGGCCCACGGCTTGTGCGGCATGTGCGGCGTCAGCTCGACGCCCAGGCTCTCGCAGGCGTTCTTGAACGCGCTGGAGGCATTGCCCGGCCCGCCGTCCAGCACAATGCGATTGGGCACGCCGGCCATCGGCAGCTTTTCCGGGTCGGCGGCGCGGCTCATGACTTCGTACAGGAACTCCAGCGACACCTCGGCCCGCTCGCCGGTGGTCAGGAAATATCGGACGCGGAACAGGCCGCTGGTGGGGTCGGTCGCCACGTACCGCATGATCCGGGGGCGGCTGCCGTCGGCGGGCTTGTTGCGGTACACCTCGCCGCGCCGGCAGGCGCGAATCTCGCCGGAGTCCTCGATCCACCATTGCGCGCAGTTGGTCGAGTCGATCTGCATCACGTGGCCGACAGCGCCCCAGGTACACAGCCGCGTGATGCGCGGGGCGGAATCGACCGAGCGGCGGATGTCGTGCTGGCGGATGTACCGGTCGAGGTATGCCTCGGTCAATTTGACCCCCGCGGGAATCCAGCCCATGCCCTCGGCTCGGGCGATGGCGGCGTGGCTGGGCATCTTGCCGTTGGAGGCGGTGATGAGTTTGCACGCGGCCTCGGCGGCGGCGGCCAGGGCGGCGTCCGCCATTCCCGCGTCGCAGCGCCGGGCGTACCCGAAGGCGACCCCGGCGTCCTTGGCCAGCCGGCGCAACTGCGCCGCCGACAGGTTCAGCCGCGCCGCCCACGCCCCCAGCAGCGCGCCGCGCGCCTGCCGGTTGTGGCAGCCGGCCAGGCCGGTTAAGAATTCAGACCAGATTTTCGGGTCGATGGTCAACGTCGTCCCTATCCTGCCAATCGCCCTTGATCCGCAGATTTCACCGATGACGCAGATTTGGGTTTGGGCTCCGATTCAATCAGCTTCCGCAGCGAATCGCGCAGGACGGCGGCCTCGTTGATGTGCCCCTCGGCAAGGCGTTCGGCATATTCCACCAGCAGCGTGCCGATGTACTGGCGCGATTCGTTCAGCGGGATCGAATAGATGCGCCTGCGATCAGGCTCCATCCTGTCATCGACCGGCATGAATCGAATCGCCGGTTGGCCGGCGTGGTCCTCGACTTCCACAAAGATCATCTTGCGTACGTTCATGGCTCCGTTCCTTTCCTGTTTCAAAAGTTCCCGCCGCGCCGGGCCGACACTGATGTGCCTCCCTGCGCCATCCGTGGCCGTCGCTTCCGTGCGCCGGCCCGGCGCTGGCGGCCGTGCCTATGCGTCGCTCTTGTCTCCGCGTTTCCGCGTCTCCGTTTCGCCGCGTCCGTGAACTTCCGCCAGCTTCCGCCCGTGGGGCAGCATGGCGTTTTCCCACAGGTCCTCGAGCTGTTCGCACAGCTCCTGCCACAGCCCCCGGTGCAGCCGCAGGGCCTCGCGGTCGTCGGGCAGGTTCTTGCACCAGAGCATGATGAACTCCCCGAACTTGGCCCGGATGGTGGTGATGCGGTCGGCCTCGTCGCGCACGGACTCCGGGATGGTCAGGCCGGCCTGGAAATTCTTGTTGGCCTTTTCCAATTCGGCGATCTTGGCGTCCTTGGCCTGCGATTGTTCCTGGCCCTTGTCGATCTGCTTTTTCAATTTCGCCAGCATGTCCAGCAGCGCCCGGCGGGGGGCCAGGTCCGCCTTGTCGGTCGACAGGTTCTCCACCGCGCCGGAGAGGTCCTCGTCGTCAAACTCGTCGGCCTGGTAGGAGGGCAGTTCCTTGGGCTTCCGCTGGCCGCAGGCGACCAGGTAGGAGGCCATCCAGCGGCGACGGCTGCGCTCGGGGATCTCCGGGAATCGCTCCGCGCAGAACTTCTCCCATTCGCCGTGCTCGCCGCAGTTGGATTTGAGCCAGCACAGGTACATGCCGCGCTGGACCACGGAGACTTCCAGGATGGCCTTGGTCTGCTCGGAGATGTAATTGACGGCCTGCACCGCCGACTCGATGTTGGCGGGGGTGTACGGGATGTTGGCCAGATCGGTGCTGTTGAACAGCCGCATCCTGCCGCGCTGGCCGGCGGCGGCGAGTTGGGCGACCTGGGCGATGGTCGCCAGGCCGGTCTCGGTTTTGGATTCACTCTTTTTCACGTTCGCTCCTTTGTTGCATTGCCGGTAAACAAAAGGGCCAAATGGCCGTTTTGAAAACGGCCAGGGCTGCCGTTTTCAAAAGCTCTCGGCCCGCGCCGGCCGGGTCTCCGGTTGGGGCGATTCGAGGACGCGGACGCGGGGGATGGTGATCAGGAGTTCGCCGCCGCCCTGCGCCCCCACGTGCAGGTTGCGGACGTGGGCGTTGAGCATTTCCTCCTGGAGGTCGAGCCGGTGCTCGATGGCCTCGAATCGCCAGATCAGCGCCTGGGTGACTCCGAGGATGAGGATCAGCGTCAGGGTGAACACGATTGTGGGCAGCAGAGTGATCTTCACGGTTTGCTCCTTTGAATAAGTTTTCTGTCCGGTAAACAAAACGCGCGGTCAAAAGATTTCCTTGAGGTCCTTGGCCGAATACTCGCGGGCGGCGTCGCCCTGGCCGATTACCAGCAGCGGCTCGTCGTCCGCCCCGGCGGCGCGGGCGGCGACGGAGCGGAAGGCCCGCTCCAGTTCGGCCGGGTCGCCCGGCGGGTCCAGCGTGTGGGGGATGCCGATGGGGCCGTCGTCATCGGCCTCGCCGTTGGCGTAGGCCGTCAGGCAATCTTCCAGTTCGTACAGGGCGCGGTTGATGGCGGCGATGCGGCCCTGCAAATCCAGCAGTTGCCGGCCCGAGAGCCTCATGCCTCCCCGCCGCTCGGCGGGCTCGACGGCGGGGGAATCTCCTGGCCCGGAATCGCCGACAGCAGCACGTCCACCATCTGCCGCGTCGCCGCCAGCCGCTGGATGGACAGGCTGTGCAGCGCCTCGGTCTGGCGCAGCACCGTCCGCAGGTAACCCCCGGCCAGGTTCCACATGGCCGGCCCCGGCACATACCTGCCCTTTTCCGTCTCCATCAGGTAGCCGGAGGCAGCCAGCGCCTTGAGCCGGGCCGACACCGAGCCCTTGGAGGCCCCCGTGATCCGCTGCACGTCGGTCGGCCCCACCGACAGCAGCCCGCCGTTTGCCAGCGCCTCGAGCACCCGCAACTCCAGCGGCAGTTCCGTCCGCACGTTCGCAACATCCATGTTCCGATGCTCCTTTCCCAGTGATGCCCATGGTTATCCTTTCTCCGATTCGGATAGATGCCTCGATGTGAATTCCCCGAACAGGTCGGCGACGTTCCGGCGGCACAGGCGGGCGACGGCCCGCTGGATGCGGGCGGGGCGCTGCCTGCCCGAGCAGATGTGGGACAGGTAGCTTTTGGAAATGCCCAGCCGCCTGGCGGCCTGGGAGAATCCGCCGATGCCCTCCCGCGCCAGGGCCAGCCGAATTTCCCACTTGACGGTTCTGTGATTCACGCTTACACTCGCCAACTAGTTGTTTGCGGCCGCTCCGAAAAAACCGCTCGTCGGAGCGGTTAAGACATTCGTTCCAAAACCAGGCATCAAATGCAACGATTGTTAGATTATCGGGCCTGTGCCGGAGTTGGCAAGAGGAATTTTTCAACATTTGTGAAAAATCTGGCGCACGAATGAAACGAACGATTCAAGCCATCCGAGACCGCATCCGGGCGTTGTTCCCGGACATCGCCGTTTCGGAGATCGCCCGCCGCATCGGCCAGCCCCGCCACAACGTGGCGAATTATCTTTCCCAGCGCGAGCCCTCCATCGAGTTCTTGATCGCGGTCTGCCGCACACAGAACATTTCCCCGACCTGGCTGCTGCTGGGCAAAGGCCCCATGCACCTGGGCGAGCCGGATTGGTCGACCATCGATTACGAGGCGCTGCAAGAGGAGGCGCATCGGCAGCGGCTTGAGCTCGAGCGGAACCTGCGGCGGATCGCGGAGGCCTTCCCCAAGGCGCGGGAAACCATGAGCGTTGCGGAATTCTCTCGGCGCGGCGCGGCGGCCGGCCTTCTCCAGGTCAACAGAATCCCCAAGGTCATCGCCGCCGAGGAGCTTCCCGCCGACGAGGACTGGCGGCCCCATTACGTCCCTATTATCAATGACGTGGCGGCCGGCGTCGGCGTGGACACCCTGAAGGCCGAAAGCCTGCCGCCGGGCGCGGCCGATTCCTACGTGCGGTTTGAAGGCGCTCCCAAGGGCGCCTTCGCCATCACGGTCAAAGGCGCGTCGATGCAACCGGACTTCCAGGAAGGCGACCTGGTGATCGTGGACCCGTCGCGCCACGCCTCCAGCGGCCACATCGCGGTGGTGCTGTTCGATGACCGCCAGACCCAATCGCGCGAGGCGATGGTCAAGCGCTTCCGCAAGCGGGCCGAGATGGTCAAGCTGGAATCGCTGAACCCGAGGTTCCCGGCCCTGGTCATTCCGGCCAGCCAGTTCATCACGGCCTTTGAAATCTTCGGGCACGTGTCGGGCGGGCGCGAATCACAGTAGGCGGGAAAGGGGAAATCATGAACCAACAGGAAGATCCCGACTTGGCGGCGCTGCAATCGGCGGTGAAGGCTGGGCGGGCATTTGACCAGGAGCGGCAGCGGATCACGGGCATGGCGCCGCGCGCGGGCGCGTCGGGCAAATCGGTCGTGCTGGCCATCCTGGCGGGGGTGCTGGTGGGGATGCTGTTCGCGCCCTGGATCGGCATCATCGGCTTGGATCTGGCCGGGCCGGGCCTGATGGCCGTGTTGGGCTGGGGTTCCTTGGCGCACGCGCGGGCCATCGGCAGCAACCACGCCGACATTGCGCAGGCGATGCTCATCCTGGCCTGGCCGGTGCTGTACGGCGCGGGGGCGATTATCGCGGCGGTCGGATCGCTGTACGCCCTGGCCGGCAGGCCCGGCCTGGCGATCCGCGTGGGCGGGCTGGTGTGCCTGGCGGGCGTCATCGCCGGCATGGTCGGATTCGCCACGCTGGTCGGCCCGCTGGTATTCCTGCTGGGCATCACGAAGTGGGTTTACGTCTCCGCGTTCACGGCGCTGGCGTACGCAGTCACCGGCAGCACGATCTCGCTTCACGGCCCGCATGTCTTGCAGGGCCGGTAGCCGGCCTGGATGGCGTCGGCCCGCGCCGCAAAGCCGATCATCGAGCGCGGGGAAAGTTTCGCCGCGAAGCGGCAATCCCGGCGGTGAAAAATCCGTTCCTTGCCCTGCGCCAGGTCCAGGTCGCTCCGGGCGGCCGCGATGTACGGCGCGGCATCGGCCGCCGGCCCGCTCAACGATTCGACCTGGCGCGGCCATGCGATCCACGCCGCCGCGCCAGACACCATCGCCACGGCCAGGACGATCAGGATGATTCGCGGCTTGGGCACGTCTCCACTATAGCCTCTGGGCGTCCCCGCGTCCCCGTTTCCCCGCGTCCGTCTTTTCCGCCGGGCGAATAGCCCGTCATGGAAACCTTAGGGATACAGGTTACGGACGTGTCGGCCACGGGCCTGGCGCTGCTGGCGGTGAACGTGCTGATCACCGTGGCCACGGCCATCATCGCCTTTTCCCTGCGCCGGCTGGTCGCCCAGAACGATAAGGACCACGCCGCCATCCAGGCCGCCCAGGACAGGGAGCGCGAGCGGATCGACGGCCAGATCGGCAAGTTCATGGAGGCCATCAACTCGGAGCGCGACGCCCGCCAGAACGGCGCCGACGAGATCGGCAACCGCGTGTGGGACATCCGCACCGACCTGGGCGAGCACTACGCCAAGCAGGAGATGGTGCTGCGGCTGTTCGGCAGCCTGTCGCAAAAGCTGTCCGCCCAGCACGGCGAGGTCATGAAGAAAATCGAGACGGACGTGATGAAGAAGATCGACGAATTGCCCTGCCGGCGCGTGGAGTGCCCCGGCGGGCCGGAGCAAGGCAAATGAGCGATTACGACGTGTCCGCCCAATTGATCCGCGAGAACCGGGCGCTGGTGTTGGACCTGATCAACGCCTACTACCCGCGCAGCGTGGCCCAGGACGTGCTGATCGCCGCCTGCCTGGACCTGCCCGACCCCGTGCCGGCGGCGTACGTCGAGCGAGACCTGGCGTACCTGGCCGGCAGGGACTTCATCGACGGCGAGGACTTTCCCGCCACCGACCGCCGCGCCCCGGCGCACAAGGTCCGGCGCTGGAAGATGACGGCGCGCGGGGTGACGTTCTGCGAGCGCGGCAAGCCGTGGGACCACGTGGAGGCGCTGTGAGCGCTTAACCGCGACTCGCAGAGGAGCGCTTTTTGATGGCATATTCACCTGAAATTCGGAACGAGGCGTTTCAACTCTACCTGCTGGGCAACGGACCCGACGCCATCGCCAAGGAGCTGCGCCGCCGCCACGGCGAGGCGGACGTGCCTTCGGCCAAGACGGTCGAGAAATGGCGCGACGCCCATTCGTGGTCCGAGAAGCGATACGCCGCCGAGCGGGCGGCCGAGGACGCGGCGACGCGGGATTTTGTCACGGCCAAGACCAAGCTCGTGTCGGGCATGATGAAGATCCAGCAGCTCCAGCAGGAGCGGGTCGCGCGCGGGTACGAGAACGCCGACGACGCCCCGCCCGAAAACCTAGCCCAGGAAGTGTACGCCCTGACCAACCTGACGCGCAGCGTGGAGAAGATGCTCGACTCCAAGCTGGCCGAGGAGGCCCGCCGCAAGGACGCGGTGGACTGCCTGATCGAGGCCTGCCGGCGGATCGTGCCCGGCTGGGAATCGCTGGAGGTGAAGATCCGCCAGGAATTTGAAAAGCTCACCGCCGCCGCCAAACCAGACGCGGGGACGCGGGGACGCGGGGACGCGGCGACGCCAGTCTGAATCAGTGCGCGGCAGATGGAACGCGCCGGCGGGCCTGTGCCATCCAGGCGAAGCGACGGCCCGGCTTACGCATCCGGGCCGCGTGGCTCCGACCGCACGGCGCGCGGCCGGCAACGTTTGACGACGTTGCCGGCCGTCTTTTTCTCCGCAGAGTGTTATCCACAGATTTCGCAGATTACGCAGAAGGGGTTTTAGAATTCCGAATCTGTGTCATCTGCGAAATCTGCGGATGAACCTCTGCGCAATCTCCGTGGCGATTAGCCCACTATGGCAAAACGCCCGCGCAAGCGCCCCGCCGACGCCGCCGCCCAGATCGCGGACATGCTGGGCGGCAAGGCTGCGCCGGCCAAGAAGGCCGACCAGGAACTGCGAAAGCATTTCACGGCCGACGAGCACATCGCCTGGATCGAGGCGAATTGTTTCCGCGAGGACAAGGGCAAGTGGAAGCCGGCGACCTATCGCCGCTGGCAGGTCCAGGCCACGCGGAAGCTGCTGGCGCTGGATGAACGCGGCCAACTTGTCCACAAGACCCTGATGCCCTGCTACGTCAGGCGCTGCGGCAAGAGCGAATGGTCCGCGCATTATGAGTTGCACCGCTGCATGGCCTACGAGGATCAGGTGATCGTGATCCAGGGCAACAGCGAAGACCAGGGCGAGGACACGGTCTTGAAAGCCGTGGTCGATACGATCCGCAATTCGCCGTCGCTGGCGGCGTTGGAGAAATCCGGCAAGATCGAGATTGCCGCCGGCCAGGTGTGCTTCCACGAGACCGGCAGCGTCATAAAGGTCCAGCCCGCCAAAGAGTCCACCACGTACGGGCAGAAGATTTCCGTCTACCACAACACCGAAGGTTGCAAGGCATCTTCCGACGCGCTGTATCAAGTCGGCGCATCTTCCACGGGCGACCCGTGGTGCGGCGTCTCCATCATCGACAGCAACATGGGCGATGCCGCTAATTTCGTGCATGATTTCGTGCAGAAGGCCCAGGCCGCTGAAGCCGAGGCAGCGGAAGCCGCAGAGGCGGGCAGGCCGGTTGACTTGTCGGTTGGCGACCCGTCCATAGCTTGCGTGTGGATTTGGTTTGCCGACCTGGATGATGTGATCAAGCGCGGTTGCGGTGTCGGGCTTGATGACCCAGACGAAGCGATTCATCCCTGGCTGGACGCCGCCTGGATTCGTTCCCGCTGGGCGCAGATGACGCGCAGCGAATTCCTCCGCAACCACTGCAATCAGCCTTCTGGCGCAGGCGAGGTGCTGTGGACTGATGAGCAGATCGATCCGCTTTTCTCGGCTAATCTGCCCACGATCATTTCACGCGGCGCGAAGATCGCGCATAACAATTGGGAGATCGACACATCCGCGATGGCTGTCGGCGTGGGCTTGGACCGGGCAGGGGCGTTTTCCAAGACACCCGACCGCACGGTCCTGGCGGCCGTGGGCCGCGTGATCGTGCCCGCCCTGATCGGGTCGCTGCCGGTGTACGACGAGCGCGGCGAGGAGATCGGCAAGGAGACTTGCGACGGCAGTGTGTACATCCTGATCGGGGCCTGGAAATTCATGCGCCAGTTGGCCGACCCCTTGAAGGAGCGCATCCTGGCGATCCAGCGGCGCTGGCGGATCTCGGCTATGCGGCTCGAGGCCTACCAGGCCAGCGACCTGGCGGAATGGTGCGAGACAATTCCGGCCCTCAAAAGGCCGATCACCGAGATCCGCCACATGACGAGCCAGGCCAAACAGCAGCTCGTCACTTCGGTCCACGGCCTGATCGTCACGCGCAGGTTCGTCGCCCCCTCCGCGTACAACATCCTGCGTGAGGAAATCAAGAATTACCGCGAGGACGCCTCCGGCGGCGGCATCCCATCCTACGGCGGCAAACGCAAGACGATGGAGCTTTCCATACTGCTGCCTGACGGTAAGCCACTCGTCCGCGACGGCAAGCCGGCCACGTACAAGACGTGGATCAAGGATGACTACCTGGAAGCCGTGCTGTGGGCCATCGAGGCGGCGCGTGACGGCAAGCTGATCAAGAAGGCCCGGACCGTGGCCAAGCCCGCGGGATGGTAATTGGCAATGGGCAATCGGCAATTGGCAATCGGAGAGAGCAATATGGAAATCGGAAAATATTATCTGACGGCGGCGCAGAAGGACCGGGCGGTGTCGCTGGCGGCGCTGCGGCTGTTGTTCGAGGGCGCGCACAAGGCCGCGTTCTACACGTCGGGCAAGACCCAGCACGTGTACAAGGCGCTGGGGCCAAACGCCGCCAACGTCATGTACATCACGGAAAACCTGCCGGGCCGCTGCACGCTCAAATACGCCGACCTCCTATTCGGGGAGCCGCTGGGCATCGCCCCCTCGGACAAGAACAACGCCGGCCAGGCCGAGGGGTTGAAACGCATCTCCGACGCCAGCCGCTTGCACGGCCTGCTGTTTGACGCGGCGGCGACGGCCTCATGGAGCGGCGCGGCCTGGCTGTCCCCGCTGGTGGTCAAGGGCGTCGTCAAGCTCACCAGCCTCGCGCCCGAGCTGGTGTTCCCGCAGCGGGCCTCCGGCGGCGAGCTGGCGGCTGTGGAGATCATCTGGCAGTGCCAGATCGCCGGCACGCCCTACGCGCGTGTCATCCGCCACGCGCCCGGCAAGATCGAGCACGAACTGTGGGAGCTCAACAGGGCCGGCATGGTCCAGGGCCGCGCCGACATCAAGCTGGCCGGCGCGGGCCTGGCGGAAGTGGAGCTTACCGGGCTAGCCGGCCTGGCCATTGTGGAAGCGCCCAACTATTCGGCCGGCGGTCCCGGCCTGTCGGACTACGCCGGCGAGTTCGCCAGCCTGGTGGACGAGGTCAACAATCGGCGGACGCAGATCTCGCGCGTGCTGGACGTCCACGCCGATCCGGTCGTGCAGGCCCTTGAAAGCCTTTTTGACGAGAACGGCAACCTCCGGGCCAGCGGCAAGGTCCTGGCCGTCGAGGACGCCTCCAAGCCGGCCATGCAGTACATCACCTGGCAGGCGCAACTCTCCGATGCGGCCTCCGCGCTGGCCGACGCCCGCGATGCCACGCTGGGGCACATGGACATGGCCCCCGAACTGCTGGGCAAGGGCGCGGGCACGTCTGCCGATAGTTGGAAGAAATTCAAACTGTCCGTCGTGCAGACCTTGGCCCGCGTCAACCGCAAGCGGATCTTCCTGTCTCCGGCGATCAGCGAGGCGCTGACGATCTGCTGCCTGCTGGAGAACCGCTTCACGCCGGCGATCAGCTACGCCGTCTCCCCGCTGACCCTGACCTGGGCGGATGGCCTCCCGGTGGACGAAGAGGAACAGATGCGGGTGATAACCGGCTACCGCTCGGCTGGCCTCATCAGCCGGCGTCGCTCGCTGATGATCCTGCTGGCCGGCAACGTGGCGGCGGTGGAGGCCGAGCTGGCGGAACTGACACAGGAGGACGAAGCCAGCCTGCCCACCGGCTTCCAGGGCCAGCCGCCGGGACTGGCTGACGAACATCCCCCGACTGAAGGCCCCGGCACTGACTTTGGAGTCGGCGGCAAGCCGGGGTGATTGCCCATTGCCCCCCAAAACGCCAGAAATGCCCCCAGGAAAGAACCGGGGTGCTGATGTGGGACTTGGCCCGCGCGTTGAACGTGGGCCATTCCTACGCCGTAGCGCGGCATTTTAACCGGAGACGTGGACGCGATGCCTGCCCCAGAGCCAACTGAAGCCGAAATGAAGGTGCTGCGCGGCATCTATGCCGGCGCTGCCGCCCGGCTGGGGGGCCTGCTGGACTCCACCGGCTTCCAGCGCGGCAAATCCTCCATCCTGCTGCGCCAGGTGGACGCCATTTCGGCCGCCTTGGGCGCGCAGTCGGATCGCTGGGTTACCGGCGAGATGAAGTCCAAGTGGATCGAGTCGGCCAAGGCGGTCGACCGGGACATCGAGAGCATCGGCGTCAAGCTGGGCGGCGGGTCTGCCGCCCTGGGGGCCGACTGGCTGCGGATCAACCAAGGCGCGGTCGGCGTGTTCGCGTCCCAGCTCGCGCGGGACCTGGCTGGGGCCAACGCCAAGCTGGCCTCCAACGCCCGGCGGGTCATCGCCGCCACGTCGCAGAAGGTCATCGCCGACCCGAAGCTGTCGGCCACGATTGCCCAAGGCCTGGTGTCGGGCGGGTCGATCCAAAAGATCGGCCGCTCCGTCCGCGATCAGCTCACCGCCGCCGGCCAGGAACTGCTGGACAGCGGCAAGCTTTCCCAGGCCGAGGCGTCCGCCATCATCGACCTCAAGGCCGGCGTGATCCAGGCCGGCGGCAAACGGATGGACATCGGCAAATACGCCACGCTGGTGGCGCACTACCAGGTCCGCCAGGCGGTGGTCGAGGCGACCAAGGACAGATTGACCGAGCAGGGCGAGATGTTCGGCGACCCGGACCTGTTCGACCTGGTGACCGTGGTCGGGCCAATCAGCGGCGACCTGTGCGATTTCTTCGTGGGCAAGATCTTCTCCATCAGCGGCAGGTCCGACGAGTTCCCGGCGCTGGGCTCCATCCCCGGTCCGCCGTTCCACCCCAACTGCACGCACACCATCGCCCCGTTCGTCATGCGCTTCGCGTCGGGCAAGGAAATCGAGCGAGGCAGGATCAATGAGAAGTTCCTGAACCTGAATACCTCGACCGCGCAGTCGATGTATCGCGGCCCGGACCGCAATTTTGCCGCCCGCGCCGAGGACAAGGGCCAGGCGGCGGGCGAATAGCCTTTTCAGAAGCACGGAATCCGCAGATTTCGCGGATTACACGGATTGGCAAAAAACAGGAAAGGAAAAATTCATGGCACTGGAAAAAGCGGACCTCGAACAGATCAACACGATCATCGGCGTCGCCATCACCGCCGCCGCCACCGAGACGGCCAAGCAAGTCGGGGCGCTCACCACCCGGCTGGACGAAGCGGCCAAGGGCGCGCTGACGGCCGAGGCCGTCAAGGCGCAGATCGCCGAGGCGCTCACTGCCGAGCGGACGGCCGCCGCCACGCAGGCCGCCGAAAAGGTCAAGGCCGACGAAGCGGCAGCCACGGCGCGGACCGCCTTCATCGCCGTCAACGCGGGAAAGCTGCCGGCCGCCTACCAGGCGCTCATCCCCGCCAGCGCGGATGAAGCGGCGCTCAAGGCCGGCCTGGAGAAGGCCAACGAGCAGCTCAAGGCGGACCTGGCGTCGGGCAAGTACGCCATGCAGGCCCAGAGCCTGGGGGCCGACGCCCCCAACAAGCCCGGCAACGCCGGCGACGTGGACAAGCTCTCCCCGACCCAGAAGATCGCGGCGGGCATGGCCGAGAAGGCGACCGCCGGAAAGTGATTTACAGATTTCGCAGATTGCACAGGTTTGTTTTGAAAAACTCTTTCTGCGTAATCTGTGAAATCTGCGGATGAATCTTGGAATCTGCGAGACGACCTCGCGGCGCGGGGCCTGGCGTGTTGCCGGGCCGCAAGACGCGACTCATGAATATGGAGATCGAGCAATGGCAGAACTGCTGTCCCAGTACGCCGCCCAGGTCGGTGACAAAGTCCGGCGCGGCGTGATCGAGGTGTTCGCGGCGGAAAACCCGCTGCTGTCCGTGCTGCGCTTCCAGGACCTGGGCGACCAGATCATCTACGAGTACAACCGCGAGGCCAGCCTGGGCGGCGTGGGGTTCCGGGCGCTCAACGGCGAGTATTCCGCCGCCGCCAAGGGCGTCGGCATCGTCAACCCGATCCGCGAGGTCACCGCCATCCTGGGCGGCGAGGTCCCGGTGGATCGCCAGCTGTACGGCAACACGACCATCCGGGCCAATAAGACCGCCATGAAGGCCAAGGCCGCCGCGCGGTTCTACGTCAAGAATTTCCTCAAGGGCGACCTGGCCGACGACCCCAAGGGCTTCATCGGCCTGTACGAGCGGATGATCGGGGCCAACATCGCCTACGCCGGCGACAACGGCGGCTCCCTGGTGCTGTTGGACCTGGACGCCATCATCGACCGCGTGATCGGCGAGAACGCCCAGAAGATGTTGGTGATGTGCGCCGCCATGCGGCGGCTGCTGGGCGCCATCGTCCGCGCCGCCGGGGCGACGCAGATGTCAATGGCCGAGTGGGCCGGCCCCACGCAGCTCAAGAGCTACAACGGCTGCCGGATCATCGACCCCTCCGAGGATGAGACGGGCACGGACATCATGGGCTTCAACGAGGCGCGCGGCAACAGCAATGTCACCGGCTCCATCGTGTGCTTCCGGCCGGGCGTCAACGACGAGGAGCACGTGGTTGGCCTGGCCAAGGCGGCCGCCAGCGGCTTCATCGAGGTCGAGGAGCAGGGCGTGCGCGGCACGACCGGCACTGTGCTGGTGGAGGGCCGGGCGGGCATGGCGGTCCATCACCCGCGCTCGGCGGCCCGCTACGCCGGCATCCTGAACGCCATGCCGGCGGCCTGATCGGCGCGAGATCAAACTGGCCCGTGAGCCGCCGGCGGCTCGTGCCGCCGGCGGCTATCCGGTCCTTCCCCTTGTCAAATGGAGAATTCGCGATGCAAGACGCAAGTTTAGTTCTGTCGGACTCCCAGGAGTTCGCGGCGACCGCCGACAGCGAGACGGTCATCGACCTGGGCGCTGGCTGGGCCCCCGAGCCCGACGCCGCCATGCGGCTGCGGGCCAACGTCGAGGCCGTCACTACCGGCGGCGGCGAGACGTACAGCCTCGATGTGCAGGAATCCGCCGACGGCATCACCTACACCAGCACCGGCCTGGTGCTGGCGCTGACGGCCGCCGGCCTGCTGACCAAGCTGTTCAGCTCGACCAAGCGGTACGTCAAGCTCGTGTTGACGCTCTCGTCGGTCGGGACCGAGGCCCTGACGCTGTCGGCCTGGCTGGACGCACGGTAAGCGGCAGCCGGCAACAGGCAACCGGCAGAAAGATCCCGGCGCGCGCGGCCCGCGCTGACCAAGTAGGCCGCCTATCCCCGCGCCCTCGCATGTGCCGGCGGGCGCGAGGATAGAAAAAAGGAGATCGCGATGATCGTGAAGAACCTCACCACGTCCGAGCCCAAGGCCCCCCGCGTGGGGGACACCGTCCTGAACAGCGCCGCCGGCGTTTCATCCGCCAGCGGCCAGCCCGTGCTGGCCAATCACGTGTATGCCTGGAACGGCTCGGCGTGGGAGCCGCGCATGCCCCAGGCCGGCGACCTGTCGTTCGACCCCGTGGCGGGCACGCTGCGCGGGTACAACGGCGCGGCCTGGCTGTCGCTGGGCACGTTCGCCAATCTCAAGGACATCACCGACGGCGGCGACGCCGCCGCCCTGCACAGCCACGCCCTGGCCAAGGGCGCGACCGATGTGACCGCCTCGGCCGCCGAGGTCAATCGGGTGTGCGACAACGCGGCCGCCACGTCCACCGCCGCCAACCTCAACACGCTGACGGGCGGGGCCGTCTCCAACGCCGACGCCCTGCACACCCACGCCATCGCCGGCCTGCGCGTGCAGGCCGTCAAGGACATCCTGGACTTCACCGCCGCCGAGCCGGCCGGCCCGGCCGAGGGCGACCGCTACCTCAACTCGGGCACGGGCGACTCCAGCGCCACCGCCCAGGCGGTGACCGCCGACCGGCTGTACACCTGGAACGGCGCGGACTGGACGGAGACCACGCCCACGGCCGGCCAGGTGATCTACGACGAGGACTCCAACGCGCTATTGGGCTACGAGGCGGCCTGGATCGCCCTGGGCACGTTCGCCAACATCAAGGACATCACCGACGGCGGCAACGCCGACGCCCTGCACATCCACGCCTTCGCCGGCATGGCCGACGCGGTGCAGGATGCGATCCCCTCCGTGGCGGTCACCGCCTCGGTCGAGGTCGCGCACGCCCGCGACATCACCGTGCAGCTCAAGGACGCCGCCGGCAACAACCTGGCCGAGCAGCGGTTGGTGCGGGTGATGGTCAACCCCACCGCCGCCCTGGGCGCTCCGGCCGCCACGGGGACCGACACATTCGGCGCGCCCTCGGCGGGCGCGATCTACCAGACGGTGACCGCCAAGGCGGATTACTGGGCGCTCACCGACAACACGGGCAAATACGTTTTCTCGCTTACGCACAACGACGCGGGCACGAGCCGCTGGGTCGCCGTCGCCGTGGGGTCTAAGGTCGTGTCGAGCGCCGAACTGGCCTTTGACGCGGTGTAGTCCGCAGATCGGGCCGTTGGCTGATCCGCAGATTTCGCCGATGGCGCAGATTCGATCCGCGCCATCGGCGGATCGCAGACAGGAGACAATATGGGTGAGCTGAAGGCAACAGAGGAAACGCTGCTGCTGGTTAAGGCGGCCGTCGAGGCGCTGGCCGAGATCATCGACGCCGGGCGGCTGAAGGTCGCCGGCGAAGGCGCCGCCGACGCGGGCGGCTACGTCCGCCAGGACTCCACCGGGACCATCGCCAAGGAGACCGGCGGCAACCTGGCCACGGTCAAGACCAACACCGACAACCTGGCGACCATCCTGGCCGCCATCCGCCTGACCAACGGCAACGGCCTGACGTTCACGCCTGTGCCCATCAGCCAGGCCGGGGCGGGCACGCTCCAGTTGGCGGCCAAGGCCGCCGACAAGTGCCAGCGGCTGCATTTCCTGTTCGGCTCGATCACCGCCGGCGGGACCGTGCAGATCCAGGACAAGGACGGCGGGGCCTTGACCGGGGCGCTGCCCGTGGCCACATACGGCGGCGTGGTCGTGCCGTTCACCGCCGACCCGCGAGGCGCCGTCAGGCCAGCCGGCGAGACGGTCAACAAGGGCCTCCAGCTCGTCAGCACGGGTGGCGGCTTCAACGGCTTCGCCGTCGTCAGCCAGGAGACGTGATTTTTGATTTTCGATGTTCGATGTGCGATTTGAGGAGCAGTTTCCCATGGCCGATCAAACACAATTCACGGGCGAGGCGGCCTTGACCGTCAACGCCGACGGCACGGCCGACCTTTCTCTGCCCGCCCGCGTGGTCAGGCGCGACGGGGCGGTGATCCGCGTCGAGAAGATGTTGCGGAAGTTCTTCCCCGGCGTCGTGGACCAGGCCCGCGTGGGCATCGCCCTTATCGTGGACGGCAAGGTTATCGACACGCTGCGCGTGCCCCTGGCTCCGCTGGCGGGCAAGTGCGGCTGCATCGAGGTCCGGGTGCGGGCCGTCAATGACGCCGACATGCCGCTGCCACCGGCACAGGAAAGGCGCTAAATGGGCGCGGCCAAAACAACCCGGTGGACCGGCCTGGGCGTCGACCCCACCGACGTCTCCGCCGCCGACAACTACGACAACGGCGCGCCCGACCCCGCCGCCGACGCCCCCGGCGACACCATCGCCTGCGGCATCACGCCGGCGGGCATTCCGGCCAGCCGCTTCAACTCGGGCACGTTCAACTTTATCTTTGACGGTGGCGCCGCCGGCGTCGAATGGTGGATCCTTGCCCCGGCGGCAATCGGCACCATCGCGGTCACCGACGGCGCGCCCAGCAACAGCAATTTTCCGTGGTCGAGCGCCACGTGCAGCGGTGGCACGTACACCGTGGGAGCGGCGCTGGCGGGCGACGTGGTGCTGGCCGGCGGCGGATTGACACTGGGCGGCGCGCTGGACGGCCAGGTGTCGGCCACTGCCGATAGCGCCATCGACTGGGGCGGCCAGGGCATCGCCGGCTCGTTCGACGCCTCCGGCCACGCCATCACGCACGCCAACGCCACGGGCACGCTGACCATTGACACCGCCGGCAACCTCGACCTGGGCGTGACGGTGGACGCCAATAACCCTCTGGCCGCCTCCACCGCCGCCTTGCACGTAGTGGTCAACCTGGCGGGCACGGCCACCGCCACGCGCGGCACGAGCGTCAAGACCTACACCCGTACGGCGGGCACATTTGTGGACGGCGGCTTCACGCACTTCGTGGGCGGCCTGCTGTCCATCGCCTCGGGCACATCCGGGTTCAACTCAACGGGCGTGTGGGACCAGACAGCCAGCGGCGACGCCGCCAATGCCAACAGCGCCAATGCCTTCGCCCACGTCAGGCTGGGCGGGGCCGGCGTCAACAGCGTGCTGGCGGCCAACCTGTGGGCGCACGAATTCACCGCCAAGGCCGGCGGGACCATCAGCGGCGCCGGCAAGGTGCTCACCATCGACACGTTCGGCAACGATAAATGGCATCAGCCCGTGGGGTCGGCCGCCTTGAGCGTGGGGAGCGTTTTGGTGTATGTGCAGGACTCGTACACCTGGGGCCGCATGGAGGCCAGCGCCGTGGCCGGCGGCGTGTCGTTCTCATTCTCGGCGGGCAACAAAACCTTGACCGCCATTGGCGACTGGCTGCTGGGCGCGCGGGCGTTGAGCCTGTTCCGCTTCGGCGATGCGGTGGCCGACGCGGTGGACATGAACGGCCGGCACATCCAGGCCGGCAACGTGTCGCTGGGCTACAACGCCAAGAGCTCGACCATCACGCTCAAGCTGGGCAACGCCGCCCATCGCATCAGCGGCACGCTGGGCAGGGCGGCCGGCTCGACGGGCACGCAGGCCATTGAGATGGGCACGTCGCTGCTGGATATCACCGGCGGCGCGCTTAACGGCGCGGGCATCACGGTGACCAACACGGCCAGCCACATCCAGGGCGGCACAGTCAGCAACGTCAACAACGGCTCGACCGAGCCTATCCACTGCCACGGCTCGATCAACCTGGCCCCCGGCAACACCAACACGAATGTCGATTTCGACGCCGCGCCCGCCCCCGGCAGCCGGGCGCTGTGCGGGATGGGAGTTTAGCATTGGTTGACGACCCCGACATCGACGCATATCTCCAGCCTGACGATGCGACGGCCTTGGCCGCCGGCGTGGTGGACGGCTCGGTGTGGACCGCCATCGCCGACGATGCGGACTTGCAGGCCGCCGCCCTGATCCAGGCCTCCGACGAGATCGACACGCTCCGTTTCGCCGGCAGCCGGTATGACGATTTCATGTCGGGCGTCCCTGGCAGCCAGGCCAGGGCGTTCCCGCGCTACCTGCCCGACGAGCCGGCCATGTGGCCCGCCGGCAAGCAATGCATCAGCGGCCTGACCTGGGACTGGGACGCCGACACCAACGCGGCTGTCGTGCCCGCCGTCGTGAAAAAGGCCTGCCTCCTTCAGGCGATCAGCATCCTCCGCGACCTCCACCGGCGCGGCAGGCTGCGCGACCGGCATGACGGCGTGGTCGCCCAGGGCGCGGGCGGCGTCTCCGAGAGTTACGATCCGGCCAAGCCGCCCCAGGTCGTGTGCTTTGAGGCGATGGCCATGCTCAAGCCGTACCTATTGAAATCGGGGCGGATGATTTAACCCATGCTGACTAACGCCATCATCACTTCCTACTCGCTCCGCAGCGGATCTGACTCCGAGGGGCAACCCACGTACGCGGCGGCCGTGGCGGGCTCGTGGGCCTGCCTGGCCGAGCCGCGCAAGCGGAAGCTCCTGATCGCCGGGCGCGAGGTTGTGGCGTCGCTGTCGGTCCGCGTGGGCAACCTGCCGGGCCTGCCGGCCCTGGCCGTGGGCGACCGGATCACCATCGACGGCATCGCCAGCCAGGTCCTCTCCTGCGACATCGTGCCCGGCAGCCTGGGCCATAGATTGCTGCTCTTGGGTTGATCCGCAGATTTCACAGATTGGGTTTTTCTGGTTTTTCCCTCTCTGCGAAATCCGCGTAATCTGCGGATGATCACCCTGGGCGATTAACAAGACATGTCCACCGAGCTCGACGCCTCCGATTTCCTTGCCGGCCTTAACCTGGCCGACCAGCGCGTGCGGCGCGGCGCCAAGCGCGCGGTGGCCATCCTGCTGGCCCACGGCGAGAAGCTGGCCAAGGACCTCTGCCCGGTGGATCAATCGGGCCGCAAGCCCGGCGGCACTTTGATGGCGACCATCGCCGGCGACGCCCGGACCATCAAGGATGACGGTGAGGCGATCACCGGTGAGCTGACGGCCGGCGGCGGCGAGGCCGCCGATTACACAGTAAAGCAGCACGAGCAGCCGCTCCATCACACGCACCCGCGGGACGGGACGTACGCCTCCAAGTTCATCGAGGGCGCGCTCAAGGAACTGAACGGCCTGGCCGCTGACACCATCGCCCAGGAAGTTCATAAGGAGCTCGGCTGATGTCCGCGTCGCTGCTGGCTGACCTGGTGGATTACCTGGCGACCCAGGCGAGCCTGGTCAAGGGCACGTCGCTGTTCCTGGGGTCGCTGCCGGAGGGCTCGGGGCTGGCCACGGCCATCGTGCCCACGGGCGGGGCCAGCCGGCCGTACAGCGTGTGCCTGGCGGCGACGTTCCAGGTGCTGACGCGCGGGGCCGACGCCGGGCTGGTAACGCCCTTGGCGCGGGCCTGGGCGATCTACGACGCCCTGTACCCGTCGCGCCTGCCCAGGCGGAACGTGATGCTCTCAACCGAATGGAAGCTGGTGCTCGTGGACGCGATCCAGCCGCCCGCCGACGCCGGGCTCAATGAGGCCGGCCGGCGGATCGTGAGTTGGAATTTTCAGGTCAAGGCGCTCAAGCGCAGCGCCTAGGAGAATTGCCGATGGCCGACATTGATGACCCAAAAGTACGAGTGTACACCTTCTCCATCGCCGCCGCCGACGTGGGCCTGGTGGATAACCCCGAGGTCGCCATCAAATTGCTGCTGCTGCCGCGCAAATATCCGCGCTACCTCCAGCAGGTGGTCGGCCATCGCATCATGGGCGTGGAGGCCACGGTGAAGGTCAGCCTGTACGCCGTCAAGCGGGCCAACCTGATGAAGGCCCTGCCCTGGATGACCGGGGCGGGCAACCAAATCCTGATGCCGGCCACGCTGGGCGGGGACATCTATACCTACGCCGTGGCGCTGGCCCTGCACCCGGTGGACATGGGCGCCGACCTGTCGGAGGACATCACGCTGGCCAAGGCCGTCTGCACCGGCGGGCTGAACATCAAGGGCGACGGCAACGGCGAGTCGGTGATCCCGATGGAATTCACCTGCTACCCCGACCGGGGCCAGTTGCCGAATTTCGTGCTGGGCAACCTGGGGGCTGTGGTCGGCTAGATCAATCCGCAGATGTCGCAGATTACGCAGAACAGGAGCTACGCGTGAAGATCAACATCGGCAACCTGTGTCCCTGGGACCTGACGCTCACCTTGGGCGGCGTCGACTGGGCTACGACCCCGCCGGCCTGGAAGGACGTGATCGCGCTGGAGGGCATCGAGAACATGTTGAAAGCCGGCGCGGGCGCTGCCGGCGGGCAAGGCGCCAATGAAATCGAGCCGCGCCTGCGCGAGGCCATCGGCGTGTTCTTCGCGCCGCAGGCCAAGCCCGCCATTGACGCCCTGCGCTACGACGATCTGCTGGCGGCCTTCACGGCGTTGTCGGCCTACTTCGGCGACTGGCTCAAAAAAAAACAGCAGGCGGCGCAGGCGGCGGCGCTGGGCAGGGCTGTCGCCAGCGGAAGCCCGGCTCTTCAACCGGCTCCTGGCAGGTGATCGTGGCCCTGGCGGAAGTGCTGCCGGGCACGCCGCTGGCCGAGCTGCTCGACATGTGTGTTGACATGGGCATGTCGATCCTGCTGGCGGCGGGCGAGTTGGCGGCCAGCCGGGCGGCGCGGATGGAAGGCAGGCCCTCCGGCGACGGGTCCGCCACGCAGACCATCACCGGCGGCCTGGACGTGCTGGGGCCGTATATGAGGCGCGGCGACGCGGCGACGCGGGAACGCGGAGACAAGAGGCCATGAGAGTGCGATTCGTAAAACCATACGGCTGGAAGGACGGCAGGCCGGTTTACCCGGCGGGCCGCGAGGCGGTGCTGTGCCCCGAGTGCATCCGCGATCTGCCGCCCGACGTGTACGTCGCCTGTGACGAGGCCGCCTCTTCCGCCAAATCTGTGAAATCGGCGAAATCTGCGGAGAAACGGAAATGAGCTTCAACGCCGGCGAAATCCTCGGTCACCTGCGGCTGGACCGCTCCGGCTTTTCCGCCGGCATGTTGGAGGCGCAGGGCATCACGAAGGCCCTGGGCACGTCCATCTCTTCCTTCATGGCCAATCCGCTGGTGGGGATCGCGAATTTCGCCAAGGACGCCGCCAAGAGCATCATCGAGACGGTCAAGGGCGTGGCCCAGACGGGCGAGCAGTTCAACAAGATGTCCCAGATCACCGGGGCCTCCGTGGAATTCCTGTCGGGCCTGAAATACGCCGGCGACCTGGCCGACATCAGCATCGAGGAGCTTCGCCAGTCGCTGGTGCTGATGAACCGCAACATCGCCGAGGGCGGCAAGGACATCACGGATCTGGGCGTGGCGCTCAAGACCAACAGCGGCGGGGCGCGTGCGACCGAGCAGATCTTCCTGGACGTGGCCCAGGCCATTGCGCAGATGCCCGACGCCTATCAGCGTGCCGGCGCCGCGCAGCAGGTCTTCGGCCGCCAGGGCGCGTCGCTGATACCGCTGCTCAAGGACGGCCGCAAGGGCATCACGGACATGATCGACGAGGCCGGGCGGATGGGCCTGGTAATGTCGGGCGCGACGGCGGCGGGCGCTGAGCGGTTCAACGACGCCCTGACGAGGCTGGGCCGCGTGTGGGATGGCGTCAAGCAAAGCCTTGTCACCCCCGTGCTCGAGGTGCTGGCGGACCTGCTGGAAAAGATCGTCAAGCTGGTCGATCGCGCGCGGGCCGGCATGGAAGCCCTGGGCTGGATCGGCAAGAATCCCAGGGCCAATCTCCAGCGCGACGATCGCGCCGACCTGGCGCGGGACCTGGGCGGGGCCATGAATCGCGGCCAGGCGGCGCGCGACGCCCGGTATCGCAACGAGCTCCGGATGATCGAGGATGACCGCACCTTCGTTTTGAGGTAGGCATGCCAGGCGAACTCGGCGACATGTTGACGCTCAAGGTCGGGGCTACCACAAGCCGCGAGATACTCTCCTACGCCAAGTCATCCGATCCGGAGTTTGGCCCCGTCAGGTTAGGCCCGCGCGTGATCACGGGCACGAAGGTCCGGATCGAATGCCAGATCGAGATCGCCCCAGGCATCGCCACTTCCCTGCCCAATGACTTGACCGACTTCGAGGCCTGGCTGGCGGACCTGGCCACGGCCGAGATAAAGCTGCGCGGCACGCGCATCGAATACCTGGTCGCCTCGGCCTGCATCGACGGGCCGCACTATTCGTTCCGGTACCTGAACGAGGCGGGGGAGCGTTTTCAGATGGCCTCGATCATCATCGAGGCGACGCTCAAGCCGGCCACAGGCGCTAGCTACACACACAGCGCGACCACGCGGACGGCCGTCAACAACGAAGGCCTCGAGGTTGTCACCGTCGCCGGCCAGATCGTCACTGACGGCGATCCCGCCGCCAGCACGGTGCTGCTGGCGGGCACGGGGGCCGGCCCCATCCTGCCCGCCCGCGCGTCGGGCTGGCAGCGGACGTACGAGTACGAGGTCGATCAGGCCAACGCCACGTGCCAGTACACCTGCGTGCTGACTGAACTCCTGGCGGAATACCCCTCCAGCGGCGGGGACCGCGTGGTAGACGGGGAACGCACGGTGAGCAGCGAATACGACGAGCACAACCGCTGCCTGACCCGGTACTCATTTTCGTACGTCGGGCCATGGGCGGCGGACGAGATCGAGGCGCAGCACACCACGCTCCGCGCCGCCGGCGGACTGCTTTCGGCCAGGATCGCGGAGACGACATACAAGACGGCCTCGGCCACGGGCGAATTCGTCGTGCTCTCCCAGCGCGACGTGGGGCAGGTGCTCGAGCTCAATGAGACCGTCAGCCACGGCAAGGCCGGCCCGCTGCTGCGCGAGGTCCGGTACGCGGGCACGACGCCCTTGATCGTCCAGGACGCCCCGGCCGCCTGGAGCTACACCCAGGCCGGCAGGGCGGTCGGGCTGGGCGATTACCCGCTGCCGCCAGACCCGCTGTTCGCGGAGGCCAACCTGGCCGAAGAGCCCGAGATCGTGCTGTCCCGCCCGAATGATCACGAGTTCGAGACCGCCTGGCGGTATCGCTTCCTGTTCGCCGACGAGCAGTCCATCGCCGCGCCGCACGGACGCGACGGGTCGGAGGGCTACTACTAATGCCGCTGCCCAATCCGCGCGTGTCATTCAAGGTCGGGGCCATCCGCGTCTGGGGCGAGTGCGACAGCGTCGAGCTCACCGCCGGCTTCACACCCAATACTGCCGTCCTGCGCGTCCCCATCCACGAATACGACAAATTCGCCGGCGACTTCGAGCGCCAGGGCTCGCTGGAGCTATGGTGCTCCAGCGACGCCGCGCCCGACGTGGAGCTGGTCGGTTGGAGCATCGAGCACGTCCGCGATTCATTGAGCGGCAAGCTGGCCGGGGAGGAAACCTGGCAGGTGATCGAGAAGGAGATCACGCTCACCGACCGCCGCTGGGAATTCCTGGACGGGCGCGGCGGAACGCTCTTCGGCGGGCGTCTGAATATCCCCAAGACGGATGGCTCGGGCCTGTACAACCTGCCGGGGGGCTACTGCAACGATTATCCGGCGGGCGCTACATCCTGGGCGCTGACGCGCATCGCGTTGGCCCGGATGCAACTGGCCAGCGGCCTGCCGGCCCTGGACCTGGACGCGGGCATTCCCACGGCCTTGTACGACGGCGGCAGCGGCCCCATGCCGCCCGACCTCTCCTGGGACGGGGTGTCGGTCCCCTCCGCGCTGGCGGCCGTCCTGGAGCAATCCGACGCCGTGTGGCTGCTGGGCACGGACGGCGTGTACCGCATCGCCCTCATCGGCGCGGACCCGGATGAGCCCGTTCGCGACGGCCCCGGCGCGCTGCCGACCATCTCCATTGACGACGCCCTGCCCTCCGAGTCGGTGGACGTCCGCACTACCCGCGCCGGCACGGTCATCGTTACGAGCGCGCCGGCCAAGGCGATCCACAACCGCCAGGTCGGGGGCATCCTGGCCACGGGCACGGCGCTGGCCTGGGAATATGTCGTGCGCAACACGGACGGCACGCTGTCCGCCCCCGACAGCGCCGACTGGCTGCCGGCGGGCAAGACCGCCCAGGACGTGGTGCGAGAGGGAGGCCCCTTCTTCGAGCAGCTCTCCGAGTCCGCCAGGCCGCTGGCGGCGGGCACGCTGTTTTCGGTCATCCGCCTGCGCGGCGATGACCGGCTCAAGTGCCTGCCCATCCTGCGCCGCGACGCCTTCGCCGTGGCCGACATGGCAGGCGCGGGCAATGACGGCGGCCTGCGCCCGTTGGGAGTCACCGTGCTGGCCAAGCCGGCCGTCAAGGCCGCTGACGGCACGTGGTCCAACGCCTCGGATTGGCAGGAGATCATGGGCTGCCGCGTCGATCACGTCGCCGGCATCATCACGCTGCCGACGATCCTGGGCAAAGTGGCCACGTCGGGCACGGACCGCCGCTGGGCGGAATTCTCCCCCTTGGGCAACGGCGAACTGACGGTGTCGTTTTCGCACGAGGCGCGGCAGGGCACTCACGCGGACTACTACGTCTCCGGCTGGTCGCTGGTCGGCGGCGTGGCCACGCAATTGGACGCGGCGGCCGTCACGGCCGCCCTGGCCGGCTCGGCGTCGGACGTCAAAATCTTGTCCATGCCCGAGCTGATCGAATACGGCTCGTGGACGGGCGCGGTGTACACGGCAAACAACCGCGTCGCCCTGGACGCCATCGCCGCCAAGCTGGCCGGGCGGCTGCTGTGCAATCCCACGGGCATCAAGGTGTTCCGGTACAAGGGCCTGCACGACGTCTCGCCGAACGGCAACATCACGTCCGTCCGCTGGGACCTGAAAAACCTGGTGACCGAGTTTGACTGCCGGGCCTACTACGTCGGCAAGAGCCGCTGGCTGGACCGCGATGCGTTCAAGAAACTCTCCCAGGCGGCGGCCAAGGGCCAGGCATCGGCCCGCGCCGCTGGGCAACTCGCCCCCGCGGGAGCGGGGCCTTACGCATCGTACCCGTCCGACTCCGGGCCGGGCAGGTACGTCGAGGACATGTCCGAGCCAGTGTTCCGGTTCGGCAAGGCGCCGGTGATCGATACGTCGGGCGATCCGGCCTGGGTCGATGACACCACCGATACCGGCAACGGCTGCTACGTCGAGGTCAACCCCTGCCTGCGCGACGGCACGCACGTGGACGAAGACGTCGTGGTCAAGGTGTGGCTGCCGCGCAATGGCAAGCGGAAGGACCCCAACGTCCGCCAGGGCGACGTGATCTGCTACGCCCAGATCGCCTCGGGCCTGTGCCTCGTGCCCGACGGCCTGCTCGACGGCAAGGTCGATGAGAGCATCGAGCCGCGCCTGTGCCCGCTGGACGCCAACTCCGATCCTATCGTGCCCGCCGGCTGGGCGGCCTTCGGCTCCGGGCTGCACCCCGAGGGCTACGACAAGGATGACGCCGCTGGCCTGGGGCGGGACGTCATGTCCAGTTTCGCGGCACAGAAGCAAGGCGGATTCGACTTCCACGGCATGACGGAGAACGGCCATCCGGATCACGTGGACCACAGCCACTTGATCGGCGCGAACCTGTACGGCCCGGCCGATCCGGGCGTGCCCGACACGGCTGGCGGCTGGACGCGGCTGGTCACAAATCGATACGGCTATCCCGGCTACCCCGATGCGACGAAGCTGACCAAGAACGCCGCCATGGAAGACATGGCTTTGCGCCACGGCGGCACAGCCGCCGACGGCGTGAACGATTGGCCAGCCGGCGCGAGCCCGACAGCCGAGGCGCACGACAAGGCCGACACCGTGAACGTCGGCCCGTTCTTCGTGTGCGTCTTCTGCCTGCGCGTGGACTGATTGCGCGCCGCCGGGCGAATAGACATTCAACGGAACGAAGGTCCTTTTAAGGAGAACCGAAATGCGATCAATGCCGTTTGCGATTGGAGCCTCCCTGGTGATGGTGCTGTGCCTGGCCTTGCAGGCCTGCCTGCTGACGGGGTGCAACGCCCCCGACGCGCTGAAGAGCTCGCAGGCCCTCCAGCTTGCCGGCTTCCAGCAGTATGTCGGCGAGATGGACAATTATCACGCCCAGGTGCTCTCCCAGATGTTGCGCGACAAGGGCGAGGAGGTGCGGATCGCGCGGGACTTCTCGATCAAGCTGGCGACCGACCCCAACGGCAACATCCCGGCCGCCGTGGCCATCGAAAAGGCCGACAAGGCCAACGCGTTGCTGGAGGAATTTCGCGGCAACCTGGCCGGGCTGAACGCCCAATTCCAGCAGCGCCAGGAACTGGCCCGGCGCGTCATCAAACTCGGCGAACGCAGCCTGGGCGTGCTGACCACCTACGCCTCCGTGTACGACTCGGCGCAGAGCCTCTTCAGCACGTTCACCGGGCGGACGGACACGCCGCCCAAGGTCGCCGACGCGGTGATGGGCATCAAGGAATACGCCGACAAGGTCAAGCCCGACCTGCCGGCCGAGTCGGAACTTGCGCCGATGAAGATCGTTCCCCCCGCGCCGACGGCGGCGACCCAACCCGCGCCGTGAGATCGGTTGGCCGTGTGGCCGTGTGACCGTGCCCCTCCATGTTCAGCCGCGACCCGACAGGGAAGCGCATTTTTCAGGAGAACGAAATGGCAGACCCGAATGCTCAAGTTGTGATCGACGCCGCCAAGGCCCTGATCCTGGCGGCCAGCAAGTACGCCAAGGCGGCCGGCGCGAACGCCGACCCGCTCGACCAGGTGTCCACCGACGTGGTGAGCCTGGGCGACCTGGCGGCGGTCCTCACCGACGCCAACGTCGATGCCGTGATCGCCAAGCTCGACGCCGCCGAGCGGCCCGCCCTGATCGTGGAGGCCGCCCTGCAAGCCGTCGCCACGCTGCTGCCGATGTTGCGGGCGATCGCGCGAATTTAATACCCCCCACCGAGTGCCGGTGATCCTGCCTGGCATGGCGGCCGGCTTGGCAGGGGAGGCTGGATGACGCTGGAAAGCCCGCCGGCCCGACGCGACCGCCTCGGGGCCGGCGGCAAGGTTTTTCACAAGGCATTTTTCAAAGGAGCGAATCGTGGATCAACTGAATTGGGTCGACGCGGGCACGGTAGGCGCCATCATCCTGGTGCTCCAGGTGCTCAAGCTCATTCCCCCGATCAAAGCGCTGTCGGACTGGATGTCCCTGGCGGCCGTGGCCATCGGCATCGCCGTGGCGATGGTCAATCATGGCCCGTCCCTGCAATCGGCCCTGATCGGCATGGGCAGCGGCCTGGCTGCCAGCCTGGCCTACGACAAGGTCATCAAGCCCGCCCTGCCCCCGCAACAGCCGTCGTAAGGGTAGCCGGCGGCCACGGCGTGAGGGAGCGGTTTCCTGACACCTTCCCGCTATCCGTCCCTGATCGGCCCTGCCGGGCGCGAGCGCCGTCGCCGTTTTTTCCGAGTTGACAGTGGCCGAGGCAGCGGGGCGACATCGCTGTGCCCCGCCCCGGTGTCATCACCACCGGCCAGGCCTCGGCCGGGATTTGTATCGGCCAAAGACATCGCCGTGTGAATTTGTAAAAATGACCCAGCCGCACTTTTCTCCCCGCTGGCCAATCCAGTCACCCTTCACGTACTTCGGCGGCAAGAGCCGCATCGCCTCGGCGGTCTGGGATCGCCTGGGGCGCGTCGGCCAGTACGTCGAGCCCTTTGCCGGCAGCCTGGCCGTGCTCATGCGACGGCCACTGCCCGATGGCGTCGAGATCGTCAATGACCTCGACGCCCTGGTGGCCAACTTCTGGCGATCCGTCCGCAGCCGCCCTGGGGCCGTGGCCCGCGCTGCCAGCTACCCTGTCATCGAGATCGACTGCCACGCCGAACACGACGCCCAGCAACGCCGCAAGCCGCGCCTGGCCAGGATGCTGGCCGATCCACATTGGTGTGACGCTGGACTGGCGGGCCGGTGGGTGTGGGGCATGGGCTGCACCATCGGCGACAAGTGGCAGGTAGTTAACCCGCTCCGCTCCATCCCTCGCGTCGTGGGTAGCGGCAACGGCGTCCACCGCAAGAGCCTCCAGGCCGGCCCTATTGACGGGCGTGTGCGATTCAGCGAAGCCTCCATTCGCGCCTGGATGCGGCAGCTTGCCGACCGGCTGCGGTACGTGAGGGTCTGCTGTGGAGACTGGTCGCGCGTCCTGAGGGAGTCGGTGCTCGCGGAGGAGGGCCTGACGGCCGTGTTCCTGGACCCGCCCTACGGCGTCGCCGACCGCGCCGACGTGTACGGCCAGGAAAGCCGCACAGTTTCAGCGGCTGTGCGGGAATGGGCCATCGCCCACGGCGGGCGGCCAAACCTGCGGATCGCCCTATGCGGCTACGAAGGTGAGCACGCCATGCCGCCGGATTGGTCAGTCCTGGCCTGGTCAGCCCCTGGAGGCTACGGCAACATGCGAAAGAGCGCCGTCGGCAATGCCAACCGGCATCGCGAGCGGATATGGTTTTCCCCGCACTGCCTGCCCGCCAGCCGCGCCGGCGCGTCAACCTCGGTTTCCCCCCGTTCCGGCTGCCCATGCCGGCCCTGCCCTCCCCGGCAGCGACCTGCCCGCCGGCTTGACCGGCCAGCCTGACCCGGCTATACAGAACGCCGTTCTGCCGGCGCGAACGAAACGTGCGCAGCCCGAAAGAACATTTGTGCCCCCGCGAAAACGCGCGCCGCTACATCATGGCGGCCACCCAGTAATCGCCGGCGGGTGCGGCGGGCTTGTCGGCGATGGGCGCGGGCTTTTTGTCTACGCCGGGGCTCAGCGTAATTTCAAGATACGGCCGCTTGTCAAACTGCCAGCTTCGCGCGGAGTGGA
>Ga0172380_10001807_pt1 | contig 36043 bp, 30 predicted proteins | sample Leawe162metaG_FD_119747 | JGI IMG/M metagenome (GOLD analysis project Ga0172380, IMG submission 119747) | Leachate microbial communities from a municipal landfill in Southern Ontario, Canada - Leachate well 162 metaG | ecosystem: Engineered > Solid waste > Landfill > Unclassified | place...
CTTAACAAACGCAGCGTACAATACAAACGCATCATACTTAACCAATGGATCTTACAACACTAATGCAGCATACAATAGTAACGCAGCATATTATTCAAATGGTTCATATGCAACGAATGGAGCGTACAATACTAACTCTGCGTACAACACAACTGGTGCCTATACTACAACTGGTTCATACACAACTCCAGGTTCATACCAAACAACTGGTGCGTATAATACAAACGCTTCTTACACAACAACTGCCTCATACAAAACTCCAGCTTCTTACACTGTAAACGGCGCCTACAATACGACTTCATCTTACAAGTCTAATGCTTCTTACAAAACAAATGCATCATACGAATCTACTGGTTCTTACAAAACACAAGGTGCTGTAAAAAAGAAGGGAAGCTATACAATTTCTGGTTAATCCAAAATAATTTGCCTTTTTATTATTTTATGTTAGACTACTCCTATGCTTAAAATAAGATTACAAAGAATAGGTAGAAAAAATGACCCTTCATTTAGAGTCGTTTTAACGGATTCAAAGAACGCGACTAAAAGCGGAAAGTTTTTAGAAGTAGTTGGATCTTACAATCCTAAGAGTGGAGAGACTATTTTTAATGCGGATAGAATCAAGTTCTGGGTAGCTAATGGCGCTCAACTTTCTGATACTGTTCACAACTCACTAATTCACCAAAAAGTTATTCCAGGTAAAAAAATGAATGTTTTACCAAAGAAGAAATCTACAGAGAAGAGAAAAGAGTTGAAAGCAAAAAAATAATTCTATATAATATACTAAGCAGTTCAAGTACTTTACACTTGGGTCGGAACACTGCATTTGATTACAAATATTTAGCTCTACAATTATGATGGATAACGATAGTCAATTTCTAGAATACGTAGTAAAAGCTCTTGTAGACAATCCGAATGATGTAAAAATCGATCGTACTGTCGATGAGATGGGAGTTCTTATTTCTCTTAGTGTTAACCCAGCAGATATGGGTAAAATAATAGGAAGAATGGGAAATACCGCTAAAGCAATCAGAACTCTTCTTAGAATTATCGGCATGAAAAACAATGCTCGTGTAAATCTAAAGATAAATGAGCCTGAAGGAAGCGAAAAGACTTACAGCGCTCCAACCCTAAAGACTGTTGATCAGGCTATGGAGGATTTAAAAGGAATATAAATTTTAAAAATAAAAGCTCCCCAAAGAAATTCTACGGGGAGTTTTTATTTTATGTTATTATCAAATTATGAGATTTCATATAATTACCCGCCTTCGCTAAAGCTTCGGACGGGCAAGCAATATTTATGACAACATTCCACATTATTAGCATATTTCCAGAAATGTTCACCTCATATTTAAATGAGTCTATTTTGGCGAGAGCTGTAGAATCCAAACTAATCAAAGTCGCTTTTTACAACCCAAGAGATTTTGTTAAGAATAAAAATAAAAAAGATACAGGTTATCGACCTGTTGATGATAGACCTTATGGAGGAGGCCCTGGTATGGTCATGCGAGCCGAACCAGTACTGCTAGCAGTAGAAAAAGCTCTAAAAAATATAAATAAGAAAAATAAAGATAAAAATCAGAGTAAAGTTTTAATAATAAATTTTGTGCCAACAGCGACAAAATTCACTACAGATTTTGCAAAAAAGTCTGCTAAAAAATATACGGATATTATTTTGATTTCTGGTAGATATGAAGGTATCGATGCTCGGGTAGATAAAATTTTAAAAACTACAAAGATATCGATAGGGGATTATGTGTTAACTGGAGGCGAATTACCGTCTATGATTTTAATAGATAGTATTTCTCGTCAAATACCTGGTGTGTTAGGTAAATTTGAATCTTTGGAAGAAGAGAGAATTTCAAGTAGTGAGATATATACCAGACCTGAGATTTTGAAATGGAATAATAAAAATTATAAAGTTCCAAAAGTTCTACTCTCAGGGAATCATAAAGATATAGAAGAGTGGAAGAAAAAAGGGAAAGGCCTTTAAGGTTTGCAATTGTTTGTGAAATATGTTTTTATTATCGAGAAATAGTATTTTACCAAACACAAAAAACACCAAATCATGGCAGAAAAATTGTGCACTCATTGTTTTCAAGAAAAGAGTGCTATAGAAATAGCCCAAGCTCCTGCTACTGCTCAAGCTTTAGTAGAAAAAATGAACGATACTACTCCTCGGCCATTTAATTATTTTAGCATGAAAGAAGAACCAAGACGTGAAATGGATCTCGACGCCATTAAAAAAGACATGGAAGCTTATGATCAAATTACTAACTGTACTGAGTGTGGGTGTTTGTTACAACAATCTGATAACCTTTCTATGCCATTTGGTTTATAAAGTTTATAAAATAATTGAGCCTAAGATTCTCACGAATCTTAGGTCTTTTTTTATTTCTCTTAAAAGTTAGCATGAAATCATAAAAGGCTCAAAAGAGTCTAATAAAAAAGGGAAAGGAGTCTAGCAAATAGACAACTCTAGACAAAATCATAATTTAATGCTATTGTATTCGAAATAGTACTGCTCTTTAATATTCAATTTGATTGGTTTTCAGAGAAGCTTTTGGCTTTTGTGATGACCAATTAAATAAAAACATGGACTCACAAAACACTTTTGTAATAAATGGGACTTTTGATAATCCTATACCTAGTACAAATAAATTAAAAAAATTTGTAGAAAAAATGGAGGCTGGTTTTAGTTTGCAAAAAATTTTAGTAAACAAAAAAAACAAAAAAGCTACATTTTATTCAAAATTTAAACACAATAGAGCTCAAGTCACATTAGCTGTAAATCTTGGGAAAGATAACAAGACTCCAGTGACCAATAAAAGCGATTATTTTTTAATCGGAAACAGTAGAGTAAAAGGAGTAAGAATCAAAATTGCTAGTAATGAGCTTGATGCTGTAATGACTAGAGTTGGATATATTAACTTAGGTGTAGCTTTTGTGGGATTTGATGCAGTTGATGCACATAATATCAACCGTGGAATAGGATTTCATGGAAGCTCTAAAGATGAGTTAGAACCTACGGATGGATGTATTCGTATGTATAATTCTGATTTAAAGATTCTTTATCCTTTCATGATTAAAAACATTAAAGTTTTTATCGTAGAAGTTTAACAGGCTGTAAAGCCTGTTTTTTTTATTCTCTTGAAAGTTAACATTAGATTTTAAAAGAGGTGTAAGACTATAAAAAATAGAAGTCAATTTAAAAAACTTTTTATTAGTATTGTTTTTTGTAATTTTTTATTGTAGAGTGTATTTGAACATTTTTCTTTACATTAAAAAATATAAAAATGAAAGCACAGGACCGTCAGTTGCTAGTTAGTGTTTTAAAGTCTTATTTATCAGAAGTTAATCAACAGGAATATCTTGATAAAATCTTTGATGTTTTAAAGAAACTAAAAAATAAAAATATCGTTGTTAGCAAACATTATAAAAATCATAATTTTTCTGAAGAAGATTTAAAGAATATTCTTGAGATATTAAAAGATATTAATTTAGGATATGAAAACCTAAAAGATTACTTTGAAAATTGGGCAACAGAGGATATACAGAGAGTTACTTATCAGGTTGAAAAATTTGATCAAGAATATAAATTTCTTGATAAATATTTCAAAAATTTGAGCTCCTATACGTGGGGTAAGATTATTGATGTGTTAAATAAGATTGATTTGTTAGTAGTAAAATTGGAAAGCTATTACAAAAATTCTTCAAAGAAAGAAATACAAAAAATTATTTCTCAAACTCAAAAGATTGTATCTGGGAATGAAAATCTTTTGAAGAATAATTTTAATTTAACAGATTTTAAATATTTCTCTAGTATTTTTAAGAAAGAAATAAATTTAAAAAATCTTCCAGATTTGCCTTGTTTTGCCATTTTTTACAATACTACAGCAATTATTGTTTATAAATCCGCAATGAAAGAGTGGCGCAATCATGATATACTACTTGGCAACCCTGATGGACTAGTGCCTGTTTCTGCTTTTTGTCTCCCATATGATAAAAAAACTCAATACTTAAATATATGGTAATAAAACATAAATGCCGACATTTCAAACGTTGGCATTTTTATTTGCATTTTTTTTGGTTTTATGTTAAGGTTACTTTAGATTGAATGATTGAGTATCGGATGCAATCTCCATTATATTATAAGCTTTAATTGGTTTTTAATAGTATCCGAAATTGAATATTGTATAAATAAGAAGATTATTAGCTTTTTATTTATTTTTTATTTTGACTAAGTGTTTAAAGGTCTTTAATGTCTTTAAAAATTTGTCTAAGGAATGCTATTTTTATTAGATAATTATTTTTTATGCAAAAAGATTCACAACGTCCAAAAAAGTATTTTGCCAGATATAAGGAGCCATTGGTCCCTTTCCCAAATTTAATAGAAGCGCAAACCAAGTCTTTCGAATGGTTAGTAGAGACTGGTATCAAAGAAGTATTCAAAGAATTCTCTCCAATATCTGATTATTCAGGTAAAAAGTTTGAATTAGAATTTACTTCTTTTTCTCTTTCTTCATCAGCAAAAGATGAAAACAACTGTAAGTTAAATAAAGTTTCTTACCAAGGTCAATTAAAGGCTAAGGTAAAACTAACAAATAAAATTCTTGGTTCTGTAAAAGAACAAGAAATTTTCATGTCAGATATTCCTATGATGACAAATCATGGAACTTTTATCATCAACGGTGTTGAGCGTGTTATCGTTCCACAATTGGCGAGAAGTTTCGGAGTATTTTTCACAGAATCAGAAAGTAAAGGCAAGAGATACTTTGGAGCGAAAATAATTCCAGCTCGTGGAGTTTGGATAGAAATCGAAGCAGAAGCAGACGGAGCTATATATGTGAGAATCGATAAAAAGAGAAAATTCCCAGCTACTGTTTTATTGCGTGCATTAGGATTGGACTCTAATGAAAGTATCGTGAAAGCTTTTTCTGATAAAGAAATTTTTGCTAAAACTATTGGAGAATGTATTGCTAAAGATGGTATCAAAACTAAAGAAGAAAACTATATCGAAATCTACAAGAGATTAAGAGACGGGGATATGGCGAGTCCAGAAAATGCTCGTGAATTTATCGATTCTTTATTTACTAAAGAGCGTTATGACCTTTCTCCTGTGGGACGTTACCGTTTCAATAAACGTTTTGAGAAGTCAATGAATGAAAAAGACTTAGAAAAAAGAACTATTGATCAAGACGACTTAGTAACTATCCTCAAAAATATCATTGAATTAAATAATGATCCTCAAGCTAAGTCAGACGACATAGATCATTTGGGTCAAAGAAGAGTGCGTTTTGTGGGAGAAATGCTACAACAAAAAATCCGCACAGGTATGATGCAAATCAAGAGAAATATTCAAGACAGAATGTCTATTATTGATATTGATACCGCTTTACCGATACACATAATCAACCAAAGACCTCTACAAGCTCGTGTTAAAGAATTCTTTACTACAAACCAGCTTTCTCAATTCATGGGTCAAGAAAATATCCTATACGAAATGGAACATTTGCGTACCCTGTCAGCTCTTGGGCCCGGAGGTTTAACTCGTGAACGTGCAGGTCTAGAAGTGCGTGACGTGCACCCAAGTCACTACGGAAGAGTCTGTCCTATTCACACACCAGAAGGTCCAAACATCGGTCTTATTTTGCACTTGGCTACATATGCAAAGATCAACGATTTCGGAATAATCGAAACTCCTTATATCAAAGTAAAGGCTGGTAAAATCACAGGAGAAATAGTGTACTTGAATGCTCTTGAAGAAGAGAAATACAACATTGCTCACGCTGGTATTCCTTATGACGAAAACGGTAAAATCACTGCTCCAAAAGTAGCTGCTCGTATTAAAACAGAACCAGGTGAAATCTCAAAAGACGAAGTTGATTTTATTGACGTAGCTACAAACCAAGCTTTCTCAATCGCAACTTCTATGATTCCTTTCTTGGAACACAACGACGCCAACCGTGCATTGATGGGATCAAACATGCAGAAACAAGCTGTGCCTTGTGTCTTACCTGAAGCTCCATTGGTAGCGACTGGTGTAGAAGATTTGGCGGCTCGTGATGGAGGTAGATTAATCTACGCAGAAGAAGACGGTACTGTATCATATGTAGATGCAAGAAAAATAGTTGTTAAAGGTAAAAATGACAAAACTTACGAACTTATTAATTACCTCAGAAACAACAACTTCTCTGTATTTCATCAACGTCCAGTTGTGAATATTAGTCAAAAAGTTAAAAAAGGTGATGTCTTAGCTGATACTTCAAGTAGTGTCGGAGGTCAAATCTCAATCGGACAAAATATCTTTGTGGCTTTCTTGTCATGGAGTGGTTCTAACTACGAAGACGCGATTATCGTATCTGAAAGATTAGTGAAGAATAGTAAATTTACAAGTATCTATGTAGAAGAATTTACATGTGTTGTTCGTGATACTAAACTCGGAGCTGAAGTCACAACTCGTGATATCCCAAACGTTGGAGAATTGAAACTAAAAGATCTTGATGAAGATGGTGTTATTCGTATTGGAGCAGAAGTTAGAGAGAATGATATCTTGGTAGGTAAAATCACACCAAAAGGTGAGACTGAACTAACTCCAGAAGAAAGACTATTGCGTTCTATCTTTGCTGATAAAGCTCGTGATGTAAAAGATACTTCACTACGTATGGAGCACGGCAAGCGTGGACGTATTATCGGTATCAAGATTTTCTCACGTGAAATGGGTCATCAACTCGAAGCTGGTATTATCAAGAAAATAGTTATTGAAGTAGCTCAAGTTAGAAATATTTCAGTTGGAGACAAACTCTCAGGACGTCACGGAAACAAAGGTGTTATTTCAACAATCTTACCAGAAGAAGATATGCCATACATGGCAGACGGTACCCCAGTAGATATTATCCTTTCACCACTCGGTGTTCCTTCTCGTATGAACTTGGGTCAAATTCTAGAAATCCATTTAGGATTAGCTGCTAATACTTTAGGTTACCAAGCTATCATCCCTCCTTTCTTAGGAGCGAAAGCAGAAGAAGTCGAAGCAGAATTAAAAGAAGCTGGTTTCCCTCAAAACGGAAGAGTGACTTTGTTCGACGGTAGAACAGGTGAAGCCTTTAATCAAGACGTTGCTATCGGTTATATGTATATGTTGAAACTTCACCACATGGTAGAAGACAAGATTCACATGCGTTCAATCGGGCCCTACTCACTTATCACTCAACAACCTCTCGGCGGTAAAGCGCAAGGTGGAGGACAAAGATTTGGAGAAATGGAAGTCTGGGCACTGGAAGGTTACGGAGCTGCATATTCTCTACGTGAAATGTTAACAATAAAATCTGACGATATTGCAGGTAGATCTTCAACATTTGATTCAATTATTAAAAATGAAAGTGTTAAACCACCTAACTCTCCAGCTTCTTTCAATGTGATGCTAAATTACCTGAGAGGTCTTGCACTTGATGTTAATCTTAAGAAATAATTTCAAAAATAATATGAAAACATTAAATACAACCGACTTTAGTAAAATAGAATTAAAGCTTGCAAGTCCTGAGCAAATCAGAGAATGGTCTTATGGAGAAATCACTAAACCTGAAACGATCAACTATCGTACGGGTCGTAGTGAGCGTGGTGGACTTTTCGACGAGAAAATATTCGGACCTGAAAAGGACTATGAATGTTACTGTGGAAAATACAAAAGAATTCGTTACAAGGATATTATCTGTGAAAAATGTGGAGTTGAAGTAACTCGCTCTATTGTTCGCCGTGAGAGAATGGGTCATATCGATCTCGCTACACCTGTAGCTCACATTTGGTTCTTGCGTGGTGTGCCTTCAAGAATGAGTATTCTTTTAAATATCTCTGTTTCTGACTTAGAAAAAGTTATTTATTTTGCTGGATATATCATTACTAAAGTTCACGATGGTGAAAAAGAAAGTGTGATAGAATCTCTTGAAAAAGAATACAAGTCAAAATTAAAAAATTCTACAGACGATGAAACAAAAGAAAAATTAAAGAATTTACTTTCAGTTACTAAAAAAGAAATTGGTGAAATCTATGAAGGAAAAGTCTTGAACGAAATTTCTTTCCACCATTTTTCTCTAAAATACGGAGCATGTTTTGAAGCTAATATCGGAGCTGAAGCTATTTATTCTATTTTCAAGAATTTAGATTTGGCAAAATTGAAAGCTCATACTGAAGAGATGATCTCAAAAGCAAGTACACTAGAAAAAGAGAAACTACAAAAAAGACTTTCTCTTATTCGTGCTATGCTTTATGCTGATATCAGACCTGAATGGATGTTCTTAACTGTTATTCCTGTTATCCCTCCAGTATTACGTCCTATGGTAGCGCTAGACGGTGGACGTCATGCTACAAGTGATCTAAACGACCTATACCGTAGAGTTATAAATAGAAATAATCGTCTAAGAAAACTTAAAGAAATCAACGCTCCAGATGTTATCTTGAGAAATGAAAAAAGAATTATCCAAGAAGCAGTGGACGCTCTTATAGATAACTCAATCGCTAAACAAAATGATTCTCAAGCTGTAAGTCAATCTCAAAAAAGACCTCTTAAATCTCTATCTGATAACTTGAAATCAAAACAAGGATTGTTCCGTCAAAACTTGCTTGGTAAACGTGTAGACTATTCTGCGCGTTCTGTTATCGTGGTTGGACCAGGATTAAAACTTAATCAATGTGGACTACCAAAACACATGGCACTCGAACTTTTCAAACCTTTTGTTATTTCAAAAATCTTGCAAGCAGAACTAGCTTTCAATATCAGAGGTGCAAATAAATTGATAGAAGAGAGAACTCCTGAAGTTTGGGAAATGTTAGAAGAGGTGATTAAAGGCAAATACGTATTGCTTAACCGTGCTCCTACCTTGCACCGTCTTGGTATTCAAGCTTTCAATCCTATCTTGATCGAAGGTAATGCTATTCAAGTTCACCCTCTTGTTTGTTCTGCTTTTAACGCTGACTTCGACGGAGACCAAATGGCTGTATATCTACCTCTTTCAGAAGAAGCTCAATGGGAAGCAAAAGAATTAATCGCTTCAAATAAAAACTTGTTAAAACCACAAAACGGTAATCCTATCGTGCACCCAAGTAAAGACATGGTTTTAGGATCTTTCTGGATGACAAAATCTGTGGATGGGGAATTGGGCGAAGGTAAATATTTCTCAAGTCCAAATGCGGCTGTAACTGCTTTTGAATATGGCGTAGTTTCTCTACGTGCAAAAATCAAAGTTTTAGCTACTGATACAGCTAAATACAAAAAATTTGAAAACGGTATTTTTGATACTACAGTAGGTAAATTGCTTTTCAATAGTATTTTACCAAACGACTTTATCTATGTAGATGAAGAAATGGATCAAAAGAGACTTTCTGCCTTAGTTGATGAACTTATCATGCACTACGGTATCGATGCGACTCCGCCAGTACTAGACAAGATTAAAGAATTTGGATTTAAATACGCAACTATCTCAGGTACTACTTGGGGATTGGACAACGTTAAAGTTCCTCCAGAAAAACCAGGTATTATTGCAAATAGTAAAAAATTAGAAGATGAAGTTCGTGCTCAATGGAACGAAGGTCTACTTTCTGATAATGAAAGATACCAAAAGATTATTGAAATCTGGACTCGTACTAAAAAAGAATTAGAAAAAGTTCTCCCACAAACTCTTGATAAAAATGGTTCTACTTATGACTTGTTTACATCAGGAGCCAGAGGTACTATGACTTCTCTTATTCAAATGACTGGTATGAAAGGTTTGATCCAAAACAACCAAGGTAAGACTTTGGAATTCCCGATCATTCCTTCTTACCAAGAAGGACTTTCTCCAATCGAATATTTCGTTACAACTCACGGTGCTCGTAAAGGTGCTTCTGATACCGCTTTGAACACTGCAAAAGCTGGATATTTGACTAGAAGACTTGTAGACGTTGCTCAAGATGTTGTTGTTACTGAAGCAGATTGTGGAACCAAAGAAGGCAAGACTGTAGGTAAAGAAAATATTTCTGGAATAGAAATTTCTTTCTCAAAAAATATTAGAGGTAGAGTATTGGCATCTGATCTTAAAGATGCTAATGGCAACGTGGCTTACAAGAAAGGATTCCTTATTACTAAAGAAGAAGCTGATATTATCGAAAAAGCTGGATTTACTGAAGCTCATGTTAGATCTCCTTTGTCATGTAAAACAGCTCATGGTATTTGTCAGGTTTGTTACGGTCTTGATTTAGGTAGAAACCATTTAGTTGATCTTGGAGAAGCTGTAGGTATTATCGCAGCTCAAGCTATCGGTGAACCAGGTACACAGTTGACTCTACGTACTTTCCACGCCGGAGGTGTTGCAGGAACAGACATTACTACAGGTTTGCCTCGTATTGAAGAAATTTTTGAAAAGAGAATTCCAAAGAACCCAGCTGTCGTATCTCAAACTGACGGTGAAGTTTTGGAAGTGCAAGACAAAGAAGGTCAAACTAGAACAATCAAAGTTTTGTCTAATATCAAAGGTGACGCTGTTGGTTCTAAATCTAATGAAATCGAATACATTATCCCTACATACAGAATTCCAGTAGTTAAAGCCGGAGACAAAGTAATCTGTGGAGAATTATTGACTGACGGTTCTGCAGATATTGGTGAAATCTTTAAATACGGTGGTAAAGATATGGTAGAAGAATATATCATCAGAGAAATCAACAAAGTTTACGAACTTCAAAGTGCTTCTATTTCTAGAAAACACACTGAGATTATCGTCAGACAAATGTTCTCAAGAAGAAAAATCAAAGACGCTGGTGAGACTAATTTCTCAAATGGAGATATTGTAGAGCATACTTCTTTCATCGAAGAGAATTTGAAAGCTGTAGCAGAAGATAAACAAGAAGCAAAAGCAGAAGTTATCGTGCTTGGTATTACTGAAGTTTCTCTAAGAACTAAGAGTTGGCTTTCAGCTGCTTCTTTCCAAAACACTAACCGTGTCTTGATTGAAAACGCTGTGAAAGGTGGAGTAGATTACCTAAGAGGACTAAAAGAAAACGTTATTATTGGAAGATTGATTCCAGCTGGAACAGGTTTTAAAAATAATTTCGTCGAAGCAGACGTAGAAGAAGTAGAATAAATGATAAACTCTCCTGTACAAAAAATAAAGGAGAGACTGACAATAGAAGAAGTAGTCTCTTCCTATATACCGCTTGTCAAAGTAGGCAATAGCTTAAAAGCGAAATGTCCTTTTCATAATGAAAAGACACCTTCCTTTTTTATTTCTCGAGAAAGAAATAGCTATTATTGTTTTGGTTGCGCTAAAGGAGGAGACATTTTTTCTTTCGTAGAAGAATTCGAAGGATTGGATTTTAAAGGAGCTTTAAAACTTTTAGCCGAGAGGGCCAATGTAAGTCTGAATGACTTTGTGGAGGATAATTCAGAGAGAGATCAATTGTACAAAGTTATGGAAGAGGCGACAAATTATTTTCAAAATAATTTAAACCAAAATCCTGAAGTTATAAAATATTTAAAAACCAGAGGCTTGGAAGACAAAACCATCTCAGACTTTCGTTTAGGTTTTGCTCTTAATGATTGGAGAAGTCTAACCAATTTTTTGCATAAAAAAGGTTATTCTTTTGAGATTATTGAGAAAGCTGGACTTGCAAAAAGAAAAGATGAAACTAAAAAAGTAGATGAATCTATATATGATAGATTTCGTTCTAGAATAATGTTTCCTATTGCGGATTCGAGCAAGAGAATTATTGCTTTTTCTGGTAGATATTTTGAGAATGAAAATGAAAACAAGAATAATAGTATCGTGCCGGCAAAGTATTTAAACAGTCCCGAGACACCTATCTTTAGCAAATCAGCAGTCTTATACGGACTAGACAAAGCTAAAGAATATATAAGGAAAAATAATTTCTCAATATTGGTAGAAGGACAGATGGATTTATTGTTGTCTCATCAAGCTGGCTTTAGAAATACTGTAGCTACCTCAGGAACAGCAGTTAGTGGAGATTTGGTAGACAAAGATAACAATGTTTCAAATCTGGGTCTCATTAGAAGGTTATCAAAAAATATTGTGATATCTTTTGATGGAGATGAAGCAGGACTTCGTGCTACTGAGAGGGCTAGCAAGATAGGCTTAGGTTTGGATATGGATGTAAAGATAGCTCGATTGCCGACAGGTTTAGATCCAGCAGATTTGATTTTGAAATTGGGAATAGAGGATTGGAAAAAAGTTATTAAAAGTTCTACTCATATCATAGAATACATACTAGAGAATATCTTAGCGGAGCATTCAAAAGACAATAGAAAGATAGGGCAATTGATAAAAGAAAAAGTATTACCGTATCTGTTATTGTTGCAAAGTGATATAGATGTGAATTTTTTCTTGAACACTATTAGCAAAAAAACAGATATACCAATAGATGCATTAAGATCAGATTTTGAGAAAATCAAAGAGGAACAGGTTCATATATTTAAGAACAATGAAGTAGTAAACCCTTTTGTTAAAGAATATCAAAAGAGCGATACAGATAAAGAGAGAAATATATTGGCTTGGTTGGTGGGAATTGTTTTTTTGAAAAAAGAAAAAGAAGAGGGTAAACCCGAACTGAAAAAGATTATAGATAATTTAGAAATTACCCTCTATGACAAAATCGACAAAATAGTAGAGAATTCTAAATTAAATAAAGAAGAGCTTGTTTTTAAGGTAGAAGAATTTTATAGTAATAAAGAGACAGGTCTAATATATAAAGATGCTATGGAATTATTGAAAGAATTAAAAATAGTAAAATTAGAGCAATTAGCAGAAGAGCAAAAAAATGACCTCAATAATCCTGAAATACTGAAATCGTTTAATTTAATAAAGATACAAATAGAAGATATTAGAAACGGTCGTTTTAATTTTTAAAAAAAATATGAATCCCGTTAAATATTTTCATAACGGGTATAAATAAATTAAAGTAATTCAAGAATAATGACAGGTAATATAATTATAAGTTAATCAAAAATATTTAACGGGATGAATAAAAAAACAAATACAAAAAAGAATAGTACTCCTAAAACAACAAAAAAAGTTGTTAAAAAACCTGCTAAAGTTATTGCTAAAAAAGTTAAAGCAATTTCAAAGAAAAATGTTGTAGTTAAAAATAAAAGCCCAAAAACAAAAATAGCTAAAGTTGTTAAAAAGCCTGCTAAAGCAAGCAAAGTAAAAGAAGTAGCAAAGAAAATAAAAGACATAAAAGCTAAGATTGCAAAACCAGCTAAAGCTGTGGTTGCTAAGGCTGATAAAAAAATAAAAGAAAATAAGCCAGTTGTAGAAAAAGTTAAAAAGTTAACTGCTTTAGAGAAAAAAGTAGAAGAGCTTGAAGCTAAAAAAGCTTCTTTGATAGAAAAAGGACGCAAGAGAGGTTTTATTACTTATGATGAGCTTCTTAAAACTTTCCCTGATATTGAAAACAATATTTTATTCTTAGATGAATTGTACGAAAGTCTGGCTGTATCTGGTATTGATGTTTTAGAAGGAGGAAATTTGTTGAATCTAGACACCGAGCAAGATGTGAAAGATTTATTGAAATCCAGTACGCATGATTCTATCCAAATGTATTTAAAAGAGATAGGTCAATATTCTTTGATCTATGCCAACGAAGAAAAAGATTTGGCTAAAAGAATTGAGAAAGGTGATATTGAAGCAAAGAATTTACTAGCTCGTGCAAACTTGCGTTTAGTTGTTTCTATCGCTAAAAAATACGTAGGACGTAGTGCTAACCTTTCTTTACTTGATTTGATTCAAGAAGGTAATTTGGGCTTGTTTAAAGCTGTTGAGAAATTCGACTGGAACAAAGGTTTTAAATTCTCGACTTATGCTACTTGGTGGATTCGTCAATCCATCACTCGTGCCCTAGCTGACCAATCTCGCACTATCCGTATTCCAGTCCACATGGTGGAGACTATCTCTAAATACAAACAAACTCACCGCCGACTTTCTCAAGACTTAGGTAGAGAACCTTTAGCTGAAGAGATAGCTACTGAGATGGGACTACCTGTAGAGAAGATTCACGTTATTGAAAATATTTCTCAAGAGACTATTTCTTTAGAGCAGCCAGTAGGGGATGATGATGATAAATCTACTCTCGAGAACTTTATCTCAGATGATAAAATCCTTCGCCCTGACCAAGAATCTGCACGTAGAATCCTATCAGATCAAATCCGTGAAGTTCTAGAAGAATTAAATCCAAAAGAAAGAAAGATTTTAGAAATGCGTTATGGATTGATAGACGGTATTCAACATACTTTAGAGAGAGTAGGAGAAGAATTCGGAGTCACTCGTGAACGTATACGTCAGATTGAAGCTAAGGTCCACGACAAGCTTCGCTCTCATGAAAAGATAGCAAGACTCAAGAACTATTTTGACTAATTAAAAAGCCTCCTTTTGGAGGCTTTTTAATAATCTCTATTTCAAGTCAAATTCTATTTGAGCTTTTAGTTTGCTTGACAGTAGGCTATATTTTATGTTATTATACTAAAGTATAAAGTTCTTCGTAAACAAAGCTAAAACAAGTTTACTGTAGCATTTTGGGTTTGTATTTTTGTACGAACATAAAATGCTACGGTAAACTTTCAATTTTGAAAGAGCCCAATAGCTTAAATCTAACGTTATGCAACAGCAAATGTTTAAGCACGTTACAAATCGCCAAGGTGTGCAATTGGTAGAATATGCTAGGGAATTTGGTTTATCTCGGCAAGAATTTTTAGATTTTTTGAATAACAAAGAAAAGTTAGAAAATTTTATGAGAAGCTTGCAATCAAATCAAGTTTGGTTTGACAACTTGCAGAAAAGTGTCGAGAAAATTGGTGCGCGTCTCCACCTTATTGAAAACTTGGTTGTGGATTATTCAATACCCCACAATCAAGCCGCTATGTCTGGCGGACCACAAACAGGGAGTGACTACAATGTGCTAAAAGTTACTGATTTATATCAGTCAGAGAAAAAAGTAGTTACTGAAACAATCGTCTTATTAAATTACCCAAAAGGTGGCGGAAATTATTCAAATACTGTAGCATGGGGAATGAAAAATGGTTTGGTAAAAACCACTCCGCATGTGCCATTTGCAATTGGGGAAAATTTTCCCAAATTAAATTATGATTTGGGGTCAAATCCCATGTATGTAGTTGAGACTACGGGTTGTACGTTTGGTAGCCGTGCGAGTGCGTGCGGTGTGTGGTGGGGCGATGCTGAGCGCAAGTCCAGCCTCAATTGGCAGAGCGGTTTCGGTAATGGCATTGACTGGTTTGCTTTTCGCAAGTAAGAACTTATGACTAAGCAACTTTGTTCTTTTTTTTATTTAGTACTTAGTCCTTAATCCCAAATTTTTTCTTTTGAAAAAATTTGGGATTTTTTATGTTAAAATATAAGTGGTGTTAGGTTGATTTGCAAGAAATTAAGGTTTCTTGCGACCGAGACCAGTATCCATATATTGAGAGTACTTGCAATTAAGATTGCAAATAGAGTGATGTATGTAGAAACTTCAAAAAATTGAAGATACTTGGTGTAAAATATTGAGTGATTTTTTTTATCACAAATAATATACAACCTTGAGAGTATTCAAAGGGTGGTGGCATGGATGATATTTTACATAATACGTTTGATAGCAATGCGAGTGCGTGCTATGTGTGGTGGAACGATGCTAAGCGCAAGTCCAACCTCAATTGGCAGAGCAATTTCGGTAATGACAATGACTGGTTTGCTTTTCGCAACTTTCTTCATTTCTCTCCTTCTATTATTTAGTGGGAGAGTTTTGTTTTGTAAGCTGTCCATTCCAGCCTCCAAGCATACGGCCTATTTCTTCTATGCTTTCTCCAAGATGAATATATTTCTTGTTATCTAAGGATTTAGTTTCCCAAAGTATGAGTAATAAAACTTTAATAGTATCAAGTTTCCGTATTGCAAGTCTGACCCAAGGTTGCTTTTCAGTTTTATCTAAAAAAGTGGCGATAGCTATCGCTTCTATTATTTCTATAAATAAATTATCTATTTTTTGCCCTAAAGTATAGCGATGAGTTTTGTCTAATTTTGTATAATAACTAAACCACACTATATAAGTAGATTTTGTTTTAGTGAGAACAGGTAAAAAATTCGTTCGGGGGGGGGGTAGACTTAAAAGTATGATTAAAATCTTTATTCATAAATATGATGCTATCATAAGTATAGAAAATCTGCTAAATGCTTGGCAGAATTTTAAACGTAATAAAAAGAATAAAAAAGATGTACAGGTTTTTGAACGAGATTTGATGAAGAATATTTTAGAATTGTATAGAGATTTAAAAGATAGAAATTATACTCATTCTAGCTACACTCATTTCAAGATTAATGATCCGAAGCCGAGAGATATTCATAAAGCCGAAGCCAGAGACAGAGTAGTGCATCATTTACTATATGAATTCTTGTATCCGTTTTTCAATAATACTTTTATTAGTGATTCATATTCTTGTAGATTAGGTAGAGGGACACACAAAGGTTTGCATAAATTTCGTAGCTATATTTTAAAAGTAAGTAAAAATAAAACAAAAGCTTGCTTTGTGTTGAAATGTGATATCAAAAAATTCTTTGCAAATATAGACCACCGTATTTTAAAAGAGATTTTAATAAGAAAAATACAAGATAAAACTTTATTAAATTTACTAGATAATATTATAGATAGCTTTCATACAGGTTTACCGTTAGGTAATTTAACTTCTCAGCTTTTAGTTAATATCTATATGAATGAATTTGATCAATACATGAAGCATAAATTAAAAGTTAAATATTATATACGATATGCTGATGATTTTGTGATTTTAAATAATGATAGATTGTATTTAGAGAATTTAGTTGTTGAGATAGATAATTTCTTAAAAGAAAAACTAAAATTAGAACTTCATCCGAATAAAGTCAGCGTAGAGAGTATTTATAGCGGAGTTGATTTCTTGGGTTGGGTAGATTCCTCTACTCATAGAGTTTTACGGAATACCACAAAGAAAAGAATGTTTCGGAACTTGAAAAATAATAATTCTAAAATAGAAAGTGTGGCTTCGTATTTAGGAATGTTAAAAGTAGGGCAGGGGTTTAAATTGAAAGAAAGAATAAATTTATTAAATAAAATCTCATAAAAATAACTAAATTAAAAAACCATGTATAACATACATGGTTTTTTAATTTCTGCTTAATTATAATTTTACTATTTTAGTAACAGTAAGTTTATTTTTGCTTTTACGCTTTCGTATGGAGCTGCTCCTGGGATACTATCTACTATCTTGCCATTTTCCAATATAAAGCTGGATGGTGTGCCTCTTACTCCCGCTATTTGCCCATCTACAATATCTGCTTCTACTTGGTCCGCGTATTTTTGATTTGTGGTACAGTCGTTGAATTTACTGATATCTAAATTCAAATCTCTAGCTATGGTAACTAAATCACTTTCTGAGAAAGTACCATTAGATTTTGTTCTAGTGTAGACTTGGTCTGTAAAAGCCCAGAATGTATCATTGCCACCTTGCTCCCAAGCACATTCTGTAGCTACAGCTTGGCTGAAAGCATTAGGGTGCAATTCTGCTATTGGGAAATGTCTGTATACCCAAGCCACCTTTCCGTCACTTTCTTCTACTATCCTGTGCATTGTAGTGTGGAATAATTTACAAAAAGGACATTCAGTATCAGAGTACTCCACGATTTTAATTTCTGCATTTGGATTACCCAAAATATGTTCGTCAGCGCTCGCAGCCTTGATGTTGATATTACTAAATTCATCAGTCTGTATTGTATTACTTGGATTAGTATTTGCTACAGGATTATTACTACCTTTTAGGAGTATAGCTCCTGCTATTAATACTCCAGCGATGATAATGGCACTCATGATTTTATTTTGTGAATCAGGGTTGTTTGTCTTTACTTGCTCTACAACTTCGTTGTTTTCTGTGTTGATATTTTCGTTATTATTTTCCATTTCTTATATATTTATATTGTTAATACTTATATCATAGCATCTTTTTTGCATTATAGTATAATTGATTTAGTATAGTAATTTCTTGCTATTCATTTGGGCGAGAAGTATTAATTATTAATTAACAAATGAATTATATATATGTGTACAACTTGTAAAGAATGTAAAACTGGGTCTAAGTTTTGTTTTGCTGTTTTAACAAAGACTTTGGTTATTATTGGAGGTCTTAACTGGGGATTAGTAGGGGCAGGTATGCTCTCTGGTAGTACAGCTAATGTAAACCTAGTAAATGCTCTTTTTGGTAGTATTCCTGCTGTAGAAGCGACTATTTATCTAGTAGTTGGTATAGCTGCATTCGCTTCTATTTTCCGCTGTAAGTGTAAAAAGTGCAAAGGTAGTACTTGTTGTTCTACTTGTGATATGAGTAAACAAGACAAAAAAGAAGAGCCAAAAACTATGTAATTTATAGTTTTAATAAAAAAAGAAACTCAAAATACTGAGTTTCTTTTTTTATTTACTTTTTGCCTAAAAAATGGTATATTATTAGGGTTATATGGTATCAGTATTTGGAGCTATATTTTATATATTGACCTTTTTGTCTGTCTACGTACAGGTGTTTTTTCTGGTTACTTTCTTGGAAAACAGGAAAAAGATAGTCACCAGAAAGGGTAAAATCAAACTAGCAAATTATCCAGCTGTGACTATTATCGTACCTTGCTGGAATGAAGAAAATACTATCTACAAGACTGTGAATTCTCTTTTAAATATGAACTATCCTCAAGACAAATTGCACATTTTCTTGATTGATGACGGCTCTACTGATAATACTTGGGAAGTGATAAAGACATTCCAAAATTATCCCAATATTCAAACTTTTCATAAAGAAAATGGGGGAAAGCATACGGCTTTGAATCTAGGAATAGATAATCTTAAGACAGATTTTACCGGATGTTTGGATGCTGACTCTGTGGCTGACAAAGAGTCTATCGTGCGTATTATGAGTTATTTTGAGAAGGATAGTAGTATTATGGCTGTAGCACCTTCTATTATTGTAACTGATGCTAAAAGCATTATTCAACACGCCCAAAAAGCAGAATACTATATGGCTGTGTATGTAAAGAAAATGCTTGGTTTTTTGGGGGCTATTCATGTGACTCCTGGACCTCTGACTATCTTTAAAAGAGAAGTCTTTGATAATTTGGGCAACTATCATCATGCTCACAATACAGAAGATATGGAAATAGCATATAGAATGCAAAAAAATCATTACAAGATAGAACAATGCAATGATGCTTATGTGTATACAAACACTCCACCTACTGTAAAAAAATTATACAAACAAAGACTACGCTGGATATATGGTTTTATAAATAATACTATCGACTATAGAGGAGTTTTGATGCAAAAGAAATATGGTAATTTCTCTCTCTTTACTGTGCCATCAGGTATCGTGTCTATCTTTGCCGCTAGCTATCTTTTCTTTAGAGCAATGTATTTCCTAGTAGAGAATGCTTACCAGAAAATCATACAGTATAATACTGTTGGTTTTAACATCACAAATAGCTCTTTTACTTTTGACCCATTTTTCATAAATACTCAGACTTTTATTTTTATAGCTATTGTGTTGTATAGTCTGGTCATATTCTCTATGATACTCGGTAGAAGAATAGCTCAAGACAGATGGAGTGTGTCTATAAATATGTTCTATTTCTTCTTTATATACAGTATAATAGCGCCATTTTGGCTTTTAAAAGCAATTTATAATACAATAGTATCCAAGAAGCCATCTTGGAGATAATTTTAATTTTATGCAAAATTCAAACAATAATATCGATTGGAAAAAATACGTTATAGTTTTCTTTATTACCTTGGGTCTGTTTTTAACAGCTTCATATGTAAGTAATTATTTTAGTAATAAAAAGATAAATCAATTGAAAAATATTCAAGACAATATCGCTATCGATATATTGTCTTCTGAAACTCAATTCTCATTACTGTCGGAATTGTCTTGTAAGAATGTAGACACAGGAGGACTATCTAGTGAGCTTAATGAACTCGGAGACAAACTTTCTTGGGGTGAGCAGAATTTAGGTAAAACTGAAGAAGTGAAGGCTTTGAAGAAATATTACTCATTACTACAGATCAAAGACTATCTTTTGATGAAAAAGATTTTTGAACGCTGTGAGGTGCAATCTGCTTTCATACTTTATTTCTACACTACAGCTGAAAATTGTAGCGAATGTGAGAAGCAAAGTTTAGTCTTGTCTAATTTAAAAGACAAGTACTCAGAACTACGTATTTATTCTTTTGACTATAGTATCGATCTTTCTCCAGTAAAATCTATGCTAGATATTTATAAAATAGAAGATACTAAATTACCTGCACTAGTACTCGACGACGAAGTCCTGACTGGTTTCTCTACTAAAGAAGAATTAGAAGCTAAGATAGAAAAAGCTTTTGATCTAGTAGAAGCTACTGTTGAAGTAGAAGGGGGAGAGGAAACAAATACTCAATAATAACAAACAAAAAAACCTCGTCTATATGACTAGGTTTTTTTTGTTTTCTGGAGCCGGCACGAGGATTCGAACCCCGGACCTTCGCTTTACAAAAGCGTTGCTCTACCAACTGAGCTATGCCGGCGACTATTTGGTGTTACTCTATCCCTTCTTCTTTCTTTATCTTGTGTTTTATCTTTTTAATCTTTTGCTTGTATTCGGTAATTGTTTTAATAAATGGAGAAGTTTCTACATTTCCATTTATATCTATCTTCGTTATCTTCTTACCTGGCAACTTGCTTTTGATTTTTGTTACTATCACTTTGCTTTTATTTTTAACAAAGCTTCCTCCAATTATATACAATCTTACGGCAGAAACAAGTGCAATATAACCATACCTTTTTATTTTCTTGTTGGCAAATTCTTTGACCTCATCTAGGTCTGGAACCTCGAATTCTAATTCGAGGTTCTTTGGAGTATTGATATTAGCATGCTTCAAGATAAAAATCTTTCTTGCTAACATGATAGCAATACCACCTAGAGCTATAAAAAATAATATTAAAGATATATACATATTAAAACTAATTTTATATAGAAGCGCGTTTTACCTCACGAATTTGAGCCTTGTTTTTTTCAAGAAGGGCAGAGATAGTCTCATCTCCGTTCTTGATAAAAGGTTGGTCCAATAGGGTTTTCTCTTTGAAGTATGTAGCGATTTTTCCTTCTAGCATTTTCTTTTTTATTTCTTCTGGCTTGTCGATACTAGCTACTTCTTTTTCAAAAATCTCGTTCATTGTGTTCTTGATGTCAGTGCTGATTTCGTCTTGTGTGATGTATTCTGGTCTCATTGCTGCTACGTGCATAGCGATATCACGAGCAAGTTCTGTATTTCCACCTGTTAGAGATACGATAACAGCATTCTTTGGGTTATGTACGTAAAAGTCTACTGTATCACCGACAACTTCATAAACATCTCCAAGTTCTACTTTTTCACCTGTTTTTTGGATAACACCATCAATCATTTCCTTTGAAGCTTGTTTCATGCTTTCTACTCCTTCGTTTAAGGCTTTGTCTGTAAGGTCGTTTAGAAGTTTAATAAAGTCATCATTTCTTGAAACGAAGTCAGTCTCACAGTGTAATACTACTAAAACAGTTTTACCAGAAGCAGTTTTGACTGAGATAGCACCATCTGTAGCTACTCTGTCTGCCTTTTTTAAAGCAATATCAGCACTTGTTTTTTTCAAGATAGCAACAGCTTTATCCATATCCCCATTTGCTTCTTCTAATGCACGCTTACATTGCATTACAGAAATACCAGTAGCATCTCTAAGTTCTTTTATTAACTCTGTGCTTATTTGTGTAGACATATTTTTTTATTTTTAGTTATTATTTATTAATACTTGTACCACTTTGGTAAGCTTCACTCATGTGTGTGGTAAAAAACTTAATAGCTGGAACAGAAGCGTCATTTCCAACGATAGGGTAGTCGACAACTTTTATGTTTGAATCAGAATTCAATAGGGCAATTACAGGAACGTTCATGGTCTTTGCTTCAGCAACGGCAATGTGTTCTTTCTTTGGATCGATGATAAATAGAGCATCTGGAGTTTTCTTTAAACCTAAAAGACCAGTGTAGTATTTCTCAAGTCTTTCCATTTTCTTAGACAATACAACTCTTTCTTTTTTAGTAAATTTTTCAAGTTCACCAGTTGTTAATTCTTTTTGATACTTTTCAAGTTCGTTAATTCTTTTTTTGATTTCTGTGAAGTTTGAAAGAGTACCTCCGATCCAACGAGCGTTGACGTAAGGCATGTTTAAAGCTTCAGCAATAGAGCGGATAGCTTCTTTTGCTTCTGGTTTAGTACCTACGAAAAGAATAGTCTTCATTTGAGATCCTAGATTTTGGATATGAGCACTAACTTCTTTAACCATAGCACTTGTCTTTTCAAGGTCTATAATATCAACTCTGTTTTTAGTTGTGTGAATATAAGAAGATACAGAAGGGTGTCTTTTTGACTTAGAATAGCCATATTGTACGCCTGCTTCGAACATCTTTTCTATTAAATCACTACCGTTTTTGTCTACTTCATTTCTTTTTTGCATGGGAGTATTTTAGCAGAATATTGGGCGTTTTGCAAGGGGTATATAAACTTCAAAATTTTAGCTTTACTGTTTTTTGACCAAAAGGCTTTTTTCGGTTAATATGAGTCTTATGAGACAATCTAAACTTTTTACAAAAACCAGGAAAGAAGCCCCAAGCGATGAAGTATCTAAAAACGCTGAATTATTAATACGAGCTGGATTTATTCATAAAGAGATTGCGGGAGTGTATTCCTTTTTACCTTTAGGTTTAAAAGTTTTAAATAAAATAGAAAATATAATTAGGGAAGAGATGAATAAGGTAGAAGGTATCGAGATGAGAACTTCGGTTTTGCAAAACAAAGAAGTTTGGGAGAAGACAAATAGATGGGACGACAATATCGTGGACAATTGGTTTAAAACTGATTTGAAAAATGGTGGCCAAGTAGGTCTGTCGTTTACTAATGAAGAAGCGTATTCAAATATTTTAAAACAATACGTAGCTTCTTACAAAGATTTGCCTATCTATCCTTATGACTTTAAAAGTATTTTTAGAAATGAAACTAGAAGTAAATCTGGAATCATGAGAGGTAGAGAATTCTACTGGAAAGCTCTTTACTCTTTCTCAAAAGACGAAACAGAGCATAATGTGTTTTATGAAAAAATGAAGACAGCTTATCAGAACGTTTTCAAGCGTGTAGGTATTGGTCATTTAACATATATGACTTTTGCTTCTGGTGGAACTTTTTCTAAATTTTCTCATGAATTTCAGACTATTACTTCAGTGGGCGAAGATACTATTTATTTAGATGAAAACTCTGGAATAGCTATAAACAAAGAGGTTTATAATGATGAAGTTATTAATGAGCTCGGTTTGAACAAAGAAACTCTAGTCGAACAAAGAGCCGTAGAAGTAGGTAATATTTTCTCTCTTGGTACTAAATTCTCAGAGCCTTTCGACTTGAAATATACTGATGAGAAAGGGGAAGACAAATTTGTAATCATGGGTAGTTATGGTATCGGTTTGGGTCGCCTTATGGGTATCGTAGTAGAAGTTTTGTCTGACGACAAAGGTATCATCTGGCCCGAGAGTATTGCTCCTTTTAGAGTGCATTTACTTTTATTGGGTGAAGACGAAGCTGTAAAAACAGAAGCTGATAAGGTGTACCAAGAATTATTGAATGCTAATATTGAAGTTTTGTTTGATGATAGAGTCGGACTTTCAGCAGGGGAGAAATTTGCTGATGCTGATCTTTTAGGTATTCCGACTCGTGTTGTAGTCTCAGCTCGCTCTATGAAAGAATCTGGTGTGGAAGTGAAAAACAGGAGAGATGAAAAAGGTGGAGTTGTCAGTACAGAAGAATTATTAAATAATCTAAAAAATAATGTTTAATAATTTCTACAAATTAATCTCAAATGATATTGGTATAGACTTAGGTACTGCAAATACTTTAGTTTATTTGAAAGGTAAAGGTATTGTTATTAACGAGCCTTCTGTGGTAGCGGTAAATACTAAGACCAATCAAGTTTTGGCTGTTGGTGAGAAAGCCAAAGAAATGCTCGGTCGTACTCCAGGGCATATCAAAGCTATTCGCCCTCTTGTCGACGGAGTTATCTCTGATTTTGAAGTCACTGAAGAAATGCTTTCTTATCTTATTAACAAAGCTGATAAAATGAACCCTAAAATGATGCGCCCGAGAGTCGTTGTTGGTATTCCTTCTGGTACTACAAACGTTGAGTCACGAGCTGTGTACGATGCTGCCCGTAGTGCGGGAGCGAGGGAAGTCTATCTAGTAGAAGAGCCTATGGCTGCTGCTATCGGTATACGTTTACCAGTCAAAGATCCAGTAGGTTCTATGATTATTGATATTGGGGGAGGTACTACTGATATTGCTGTCATCTCTCTTGGCGGTATAGTAAAATCTCGCAATTTAAAAGTAGCTGGAGATAGATTGAACAATGATATTATTGCTTATATGCGTTCTGAGTTCAAAATATTAATTGGAGAGAAGACCGCAGAATCTGTAAAAATGGCTATTGGTTCTGTGATTCCTGTTGAATATATGGAAGCTGAAGTCAGGGGACGTGACCTCCTTACGGGACTTCCTCGTGAAGTGGTGGTGACTGATTCTGATATTCGTGAAGCTATATCTCTCTCTATTAAAGAGCTTGTAGAAGGCTTAAAAGATTTACTAGAATCTATCCCCCCAGAAATTCTATCTGATATTATGAAGCGCGGTATTACTCTCTCAGGTGGTGGAGCTTTGATTATTGGTCTTGATCAATTACTCCAAGACGTTTTGAAAATACCAGTTTATGTAGTTGATGATCCTCTCTCAGCTGTCGCTCGTGGTACTGGTATTATTCTTGACGATTTTGAATACTTTAAAGAAGTTTTAATAAACAATCAAGATGAGTTACCTCCTAGATAAGAAAAAGAAAAATAAAAAAATTCGTAATTTTTTATTGGTTATTTTATTGTTAGTAATTTTATTCTTTTTCAATAATTTTATTTTCAAATCCTTATCTTCTATTAGTGTTGGGATTTTGAGACCTGTTTTTGTATTGGGTAATAATCTTGATGCTAGAGTGGATAATTTTTTCTCTTATTTTTCTTCCAAGAAATATCTAGAACTAGAGAATCAATCTTTATTAAAAGACAGAGAGATGCTGACTTCGCAATTAGCAAACTATAAGACTTTATCTCTCGAGAATCAAGAATTAAAAAATATCCTAAACCGTAAGCCTGAGAATCAGGATTTTACTCTAGCTACTGTTTTAGTCAAACCCAATATTTCTGTTTTTGATATTATGATTATCGATATCGGATCTAATGCTGGAGTATCGGTAGGGGATTTAGTATTTGCCTACGGCAATACTCCTATTGGTAAAGTCGCAGAAGTATATGACGATACTTCTAAGGTAGTATTGTTCTCGACTAGTGGAGAGAAGACGGGAGCTATTATTTCGGGTAGAAATATTGCTGTAGATTTGATAGGGCGTGGAGGTGGGAATTTTGAAATCATCTTGCCGAGAGATTTATCTTTAGAAAAAGGAACAGAAATAATTTTACCAAATACCAACTCATACGTCGTAGCTAAAGTCGAGACAGTCATTTCCGATCCGAGAGATTCCTACCAAAAAGCCATCCTCTCAACCCCGATAAATATATTTGAATTAAGGTTTGTAGAAGTGGTGAAATAAATATAATTGTGAGAGAATAAATGTATGGATAACTATCTACAAGAAATTCAAAAATATTTTAAAGACGTAAATAGTAGCGAGATGTCTTATCGTACACCTTTTCAGAATTTTCTTGAAACTATTTTTAAAAGAGAAGATAAATTTTTAGTACAACATGACCAAAAGTCCATAAACGGCAATAAACCTGATTTTATCGTGCTTAAAAATAATGTTCCTGTTTTATATATTGAAGTTAAAAAAGTTGGTGAAGACTTAGATAAAATAGAAAAATCTAATCAAGCCGATAGATATTACGGTTATGATAATTTGATAATTTCTGATTATGTAAATTTTAGATTTTATAGATACGGTAAAAAATATGAAGAAGAAATATCTTTAGGAGATATTGATAAAAAAGATAAAATAATTACGGAGAATAGTAAAACAGAGTTTTTAACTCAAACTATTTTAGATTTTGCAAATTCTCATAAAGAAGAAATAAAAGCAGGGGAGCATTTGGCGAAAATAATGGGAGCAAAAGCCTCACGTATTAAAGAAAATGTTTTTTATATGCTTTCCTCTGAGAATGAAAGATTCGCAGAAATTTTAAAAATAAGAGAAGTGATTAAAGAGAATTTAATTAGTAGTCTTTCTGATGAAGATTTTGCTGATATGTATGCTCAGACCCTTGTTTATGGTTTGTTCGCCGCACGATATAATGACAAAACCAAAGAAAGTTTTTCAAGATATGAGGCTATAGAATTAGCTCCAAAAACTAATCCATTTCTGAAAAGATTCTTTGGGCACATAGCGGGAGAGTCTTTCCCTGACAGATTGCGTTTTATTGTTGACGAGCTTTGTGAAGTTTTTACACATGCCGATGTTCATAAATTACTCACTAATTTTTATGGAAAAGAGAAAGATACTAAAGATCCAATAATTCATTTCTATGAAGATTTCTTGCGCGAATATGATAGTAAAAAGAAAATGGAAATGGGAGTTTTCTACACCCCAAAACCAGTTGTGGATTTTATAATTCGCGGAGTGGACTTTTTATTAAAAAATGAATTTGGTATTTCGGGAGGATTAGCAGATAAAACAAAGATAAAATTAAAGAAAAAAATAAATGATATTAAGACTGGTAAAGAAAAAGAAATTGAAGAAGAATATCATAGAGTCCAAATTCTAGACGTAGCTACAGGTACAGGAACTTTCTTGAATCAAACCATCTCTTTTATTTATAATGAATTTAAAAATAAGGGACAGTTAGGAAGTTGGGAGAGTTATGTTAATGAACATTTATTACCTAGGCTTCATGGGTTTGAGCTAATGATGGCGAGTTATACTATTGCTCATCTAAAACTCGGTATGACTCTACAAGATACAGGAATAGATATGAATAAATTAGATAAGAGACTTGGGGTGTACCTCACTAACACCTTAGAAGAAGCAAAAGTTTTTGAAACTCAACCTAGTATGTTTGGATTTATGGATTCAATAACAGAAGAATCAAAAGGAGCTTCAAGGGTCAAAAGAGAATATCCAATAATGTGTGTTATAGGTAATCCACCTTATTCTGGTATTTCTCAAAATAAATCTTATACTGACAATAACGTTTACAAAGTCGAACCAGGTGGAAAAATGAAATTACAAGAAAGAAAACATTGGCTTGACGATGACTATGTTAAATTCATTCGTTTCGGAGAAAGCTTAATAGAAAAAAACCAAGAAGGGATTTTAGGTATGATTACAGCTCATGGATATATTGATAACCCGACTTTTCGAGGTATGCGTTGGCATTTAAGAAACACGTTTGATAATATTTATATTTTAGATTTGCATGGTAATAGTAATAAAAAAGAAATAAGCCCCGATGGAAACAAAGATGAAAATATTTTTGATATTAAAACAGGTGTGTCTATTATGTTTGGAATTAAAAAAGGGAATGTGGAAAACAAAAAACTGTCCAATATCTATAAGTTTGATTTGTATGGACTTCGAGAAGAAAAATTTAACACACTTGAACAAGCAAATTTTGAGAGTATTGGCTGGCAACTTTTAGCAGGAAATGATTTGTGGATTTTGGAAGGAAAAGGAAAATCAGAATATATAGAAGGTTTTTCTGTTGTTGAAATATTTTCTAGAAATACAAGTGGAATTGTTACTGCAAATGATAAGCTTTCAATTTTTGAAACAAAAGAAGAATTAGAAAAAAACACTAAAGCTATTTTGAATTCAAATGATCCATACAAAGAATTTAATATAAAGGATGGACGAAGAACAAAAAAAGAAGCAAGGGTTGCAGAACTTCGAGAATCTTTTGAAAAAAATAAAGTAACTCCTATTTCCTACCGTCCTTTTGATACAAGATATATGTATTACACAACAGGTTCTGAAGTTTGGATAAACTCGCCTCGCCCAGAGATTATGCAAAATTTAATAAATCAAGACAATATTGGAATTGTTTTCAGAAGAGCTGTCCATAAAGATATTTACGGATTAACTTTCTTAGTAAAAACTATTATAAGAGCTGATAACTATGGAGATTTTTCTTCTTTACCACAATTTGCTCCACTTTATTTATACACAGACCAAAACGAAAAAATTTCAAACTTGAATAAAGAAATTTGGGAAAAGATAAATGAAGTGGTGGGGGAAACAAGTCCTGAGAATATTTTGGATTATATTTATGCAGTTTTGCATAGTCCTAAATATCGCGAAACTTATAAAGAATTCTTGAAAATAGATTTTCCTAGAGTTCCATACCCAACAGGCAAAAAAGAATTCGATAGATTGGTAGTATTAGGTGAAAAGTTAAGGAGCTTGCATTTAATGACTGATAGTAGGGTAAATGATTTTATAACTACTTATAGTGTAGCAGGGGAGAACCTAGTAGAAAAATTAAAATATGAAAATGGAAATGTTTATATAAATAAAGATCAGCATTTTGGGAATGTTCCTGAAATTGCGTGGAATTTTTATATAGGCGGTTATCAACCCGCTCAAAAATATCTAAAAGATAGAAAAGGTAGAAATTTAACAAACGATGAGATAGAAAACTATCAAAAAATAATTAAAGTTTTATTTGAGACTGATAAGGTAATGAAGGAGATAGATAAATAATCTGTGGATTGTTTTTTACAAAAAAATATGACAAAATAAAAACAAGCAACTAGTATGCTTGTTTTTAAAAAGTATGATTTACCACCAGTAATGGTGGTTTTTCTATTTACCTGTTATGAGATCGTTTAAAGATTTAATGTTATTTCTTTTCAAGAATGTTCCTAGATGCATGTCTTCGCGCACATTAAAATCTCTATGGTATTTCTTTTCTATTGTGCCCATATGCGTATCGTCTCTTTTATCTCTGTACTGCCCATTTTTGTTTCTGTCTCTCAAGTGTTTATTTTTTAATTAATTATAATTCTCCTCGACTATTTAACTAGTATTATGAGTTAGGAAGACTCCTCAATTTGTTTGTAATTAACTAAAATTAGTCAATTACACTCTTATTTTCGCATAAAATTACAAAAGAAAAAACCCTTAAAAATAAGGTTATTTTTGGATTGTGCTGAGTTATCCACAGTTTTTTTATTACCCATATGATTTTGACAAGTTTCAACCTTGTCATGAGTGTTGTTTGAAGTTTTACTTCTAATTTCTTTGATTTTAATTTTGTGAGATAATTGGGTTATAATATATTTATGAATTTCACTATTGAACAATTTAATCAAGTTAAAAGGGAAGCAGAAGATTTTTATGAAAAAATAGGAAAAGTTAAATGTCCTTATTTTTCTGATTTTATTCATTTCAATTCTAAAGGTTGGGAACATTTAATTTTTAAAGAATGGAATAGGACGAGAGTTATTGATGATCAATATGCTAGATTTAGACATATTAAATTAGCTCCAGAGATTTTGTCTAATTCAAAAACTTTGCAAGGATTATTAAAGACTCAAAAAATTGAAAAAGTTAAGGTTAATAAAAAGTGGCAAAAGATTTTAAAACATATTACTTATTATGAGTTTATTGCCGTGATTGATTCTCATGGTTCTAAAGTCAGAGTAAAAATAATTGTAAAAGAAATACAAGGTGGAGAAAAATTCTTTTTAAGCATAATTCCTTTTTGGAATATAAATAAAAATACAGGGGAAAGAATGATTCATAGTGGTAATTTAGAAAACGACTAAAAATCAAAAAACACCGCTTTCGCGATGTACTTTGATGGTACTTGGCTGCAGTTTAACATTTAACCGCGAGAGAGTCGAAACCCTCACAAGCACCTATTTATAGTATATACTTTTTTATATAGTTATGCAACCGAATGTATTTATGGTTTTACTTAATTTATGATATTGTATTCATACAATGCAATTTAAAATTGAGAAAAAGTTAAAAGGTTCTTTGGGTCGTGCTGGAGTACTCACTACTCCTCATGGTGATATTCTGACACCTTCTTTTGTGGCTGTGGGGACCAAGGCGACTATTAAATCCCTAAGTCCAGTCCAAGTCAAAGAAACTAATACTCAGGTCGTCTTGGGCAATACGTATCACCTATATTTACAGCCTGGAGATGAGATAGTTCGCAATGCTGGAGGGATAGGTAAGTTTATGAATTGGAGTGGTCCGACTATGACTGACTCAGGAGGATTTCAAGTTTTCTCTCTCGGGGCTGCTTATGGAAAAGATATGTCTAAGGTTTTGAAAGTCACTGACCCTTCGCTCATGATACCTGAGCGTTTTGATGATTCTGATGCGCCTAGGTTAGCTAAAATAGGGTCTGACGGAGTTTCTTTCAAGTCGCATTTAGACGGCTCGATGCATTATATAACTCCGGAGAAATCTATCGAGATTCAACACAATCTCGGAGCGGATATTATTTTTGCTTTTGATGAATGTACTAGTCCGGCAGAAGATTTTAAATATCAAGAAGAAGCTCTCGGGCGGACTCATGCTTGGGCTAAGAGATGTTTACAAAGACATGTTGAGTTAGAAAGTCAGAAAATAAAACCCGCAGGAAATTTTGCAAATTCGGAGGTCCTCGGGTCGCCTTCGTCTCAACCAGACCATCCGCCTATGCAAAATTTCCTGCGGGAACCTCAGGCTTTATTTGGTATCGTGCAAGGAGGCAGAGAAGAAGTTTTAAGAAAAAAGTCAGCACAGGTTATTTCTGAAATGCGTGTCCCGCGTAATCTTGATGAAGTGGGAAGTGTAGATGGTATTGGTTTTGACGGCTTTGGTATTGGAGGATCTTTTGCAAAAGAAGATATGTCTACTGCTGTAAAATGGGTCAATGAAATTTTACCTGAAGAAAAACCTCGTCATCTTTTAGGAATAGGGGAACCTGAAGATTTATTCATGGGTATTGAAAATGGTGTGGATTTATTTGATTGTGTATTGCCTACACGTCTCGGACGGAACGGTACTATTTATACAAAAAAAGGAAAGATAATAATAACTAATACAAAATTTAGAGATGACCATACTCCGATAGAAGAAGACTGTATGTGTTACTCTTGTCAGAATCATACTAGAGCGTACATCGCACATTTATTTCACGGCAAAGAAATGTTAGCTGGGACATTGGCCTCAATTCATAATATGTATTTTATTGTGAATCTAGTTCATAAAATTAGAGAGTCTATCTTGAATGATACATTTTTTGAGTTCAAAGAAGAGTTTTTGAATATGTATTTACATTCTCGCTAATTCTGTTATTATAAATCTATTATTATATTATTTTGAACTAAAGGCACGTTGCGATAGTTCTTTAAATGAATGGGTACAAAAAACAGAGCTTCGGCTTCAAAAAAATTGTGGAAAGTTGGTTTAAAAGATTTTAATACTCAATATTTTGATTTCAACAAAGACGGTGATCTCAATATAAAAGAAGGACATAATATTTATAATGTCCGGTATTTGGCTGATAAATTCGGTACGTCTTTACAGATTTTCATGCCTTTCATTATTGAAGAGCGTTTAGAAGATTTGATGGATTTAACTGATAACGTTATCAAAAGATTAAACTATCAAGGTAAGTTTTTTTATCATTACCCAATGAAGGTAAATCAAAACCGTGAAGTCGTGATGGCGCTCGTGGGTGAAGGAGCGCATTTGGAGACTTCTTCTTACAATGACCTATGGCTTATCAAGAGAATGCTAGAGCAAGATAAGTTTAATCCTGATATCCGTATCCTTTGTAGTGGACCTAAGAACGATGCTTATATCAATCTTATAGACGACATGCAACATAAAGGTATTAAAATTTTCCCTCTTATAGAAGGTCCAAGTGAATTAAAAATGCTACAACATTCTAAGTTCAACGTTGGTATCCGTCTCGATATGCCTGTGAAAGCTAGCTCTCATTGGAACAAACAACTCGATCGTTTCGGTTTCTCTGCAAAAGAAATCCATGCAATGGGACCTTTTAAAAATTTGAAAATACTTCACTATCATATCGGCTCTCAAATAGAGAAGCCTATGGATATTTTGATTCCTATTAAATACGCACTCGATGTATATTTTAAATTAAAGAAAGTTAATCCATCTCTCGACACTCTAGATATTGGTGGTGGTATGCCGATACCTTACAATAGAGTGAAAGGTTATACTGTAGATAAATTAATGGACAAGATTTTTGAGCTTATGAAATCTGAAGCCGACAAACACGGCATGCCTCATCCAAATCTTATCTGTGAATGGGGACGTTATATTGTAGCTCCTGCTCAACTCACTATCTTTAAAGTTATCGATACTAAGGTTATCGACCGCAAGAAAAACGACGCTAAGAAATGGTACATCATTGATGGAAGTTTTATGAACGACCTAGCTGATACTTGGGCTATCGATCAAAAATGGGCTTTGGCTCCAGTCAACAATAAAGGAGATGATAAACTCATTAATGTTTGGCTTGCTGGTTCTACTTGTGATTCTGATGATGTCTATCGTGGAGTTGATAATTATGTAACTCTTCCTGATTATACTAGCGAAAATAGTAATGAACCTATGTATATCGTAGTTTTTGACACTGGTGCTTATCAAGACGCCTTAGCTATGAATCACTGTCTTATCGCTCATCCAATGCGTATTATCGCTGAGAACGGGCATATAGTGGTAGCTCGTAAACGTAGTACTCCTGAAGAAATAGGTAAATCTTTAGGTTGGAATGGTGGGTCTAAATAATAATTATGAAATATAACATTAAAGCTAGTTTAATTGTCTTTCTAGTTTTTCTCATTATTTTTTTACTTCTCAACAATAATCTTGCGAACCTTTTTAAGGTTGAAGATAGTCAAGAGCAAAAACAAAACCTCATTAATTCTGTAAAAATTAATGAGGCTGTTTTGAACGTAGAGCTTGCCGTTAGTAATGCCGAGAGGACTATGGGTTTATCAAATAGAACATCTTTAAAACCTGATGAGGGTATGTTATTTGTTTTTAATAATTCTGGTAAATATCCTTTTTGGATGAAAGATATGAATTTCCCAATAGATATAATCTGGATAGATGAGAATCAAAAAGTAGTTCTTTTTGAAAAAGACGCTAAGCCAGAATCTTTTCCTAATTTACTAGGAGGTACTGTCGAAGCTATCTATGTACTAGAAACAGTATCTGGTTTTGTTGATAAAAATAATATCAAGATAGGCGATACTGTAGAATTCTTTTAGATTACTAGTCTTCTGATAACAGCTACGATACCTACTACTACTAGCACTAAGATCAACCAACCAAAAAGATTATTTGGTAGAAAATCATTTACAAAAAATGCATTAGCTGTGACTGTGTTGTTGTAATTATTGTAGTCATCGTTGTAATCAATTACTGTATTTGTGTTTGCGCCGATAGTATTTGTAGTGTTTGTGTTTAGAGTAGTTGTATTATTGTTTAGATAAGCGTAATTTACAGGTAGAGTGTTTTGATTATAAACTTGATTGTAAGAATAAACTTGATTTTGAGGTACTTCGATATAAGTCACCGCTTGTCTTTGAACTGGAGCTTGGACATACACTACTTCTTGTCTTTGGTATGGAGCTTCTACGTACATGACTTGATTTCTGTTGTATGAAGTATTTGTATTAGTTACAACTGGATTGTTTACGATTGTATTAGTGATATTTCCATTAGTTGTAAAAGTAATAGTGTTTCCTCTGATTATACTTTTACCGTTATCAGCTACTATACGAGCGTAGTATGTAGCATTTGGTATCAATCCAGTGATGGTAGCATTTAGAGGATATTCTCTGTTTTGTGAACCTATGAATTGATGATTGGTTTCCATGCTGTTGCTGAAATTTCTAGAATCAGAATATTCAAACCAAGCTGTGGTAGTATTGCCACCTGGGTTTACTGTACCTGATAGGGTAGCACGAGTACTACTTTGGGAATTGTATGAAGTGCTGTATTGCGCTTCTGTACTCTTTGCTCCAAATGCAAAAACTGCTACGAAAATCAGGGATAATATTAGTTTTTTGTTGATGTTTTTCATATATTTATTTTAATTAATTACTTAGTTATCATATCATATTTTGATATAAAAGTCAAATGCCCTTGCAATCTTATTGCAAGGGCATTTGAGGATTGTAATCCTATAGAGAGTGATTGATATGTGAACGATCTACTACTCTAACTTCTCTGCGCATGTATGCCATTCTAATAGCCAATACAATAAGCAAGATAATTAACAGTAATACTAACCAGCCAATCAAAGTAGTAGGGAAGAATCCGTTTCCGAATAATGCTGCTCCCGCTACACTACTATTGTTTACGCCAACTGTATTTTTAGAATAAGCAAATACTTCTTCTTGAACATTCGTGTTAACGATAGTGTAAACCATGTTTGCAGTTACTACTATTGTCTTTCCGATTTCAGCGTTAGTGTTTACACTTACTCTTACCGCTACACTACCTTCTTCTTGAGGGTAAAGGTTTGCGATGTTTACCACCACTGTATTATTCTCTTCTGAGAAATATCCACGACTAGCATTTACATATGTTAATTCTTTTGGAAGAACTACACGCAATACTAAGTCTCTAAGATTTTCACCTGATACGTTTTTGTAGTTTACCAAGTATTCATAAGTGCCACCTAGATTTGCTATCTCATCATTTCTGTTGATAGTTAGGAAGACTAGAGAAGGCTTTGATACACCTACATCAGTAGTAGTGATAACGTTAGTTACAGGGATAACTTCTCTGTAAACATATCTTGTCACGGTGTTAGTATTTGTACTCACACCACTAACTACGCCAGTTCCACCAGTTCTAAAGCTTAGGATATCTCCACGACTTGTGCCGTATTGGTTAGTCACCACAGCTCTAAAGTAATAAGTTGTATTTGGACTTAGACCGAATAGACTTGAATAGAAAGGAGATGAGCTAGAGTTACCGATAAAGTTATTTACTGTTGTTCTTCCTAGTGATTGTGTTTCTCCGTATTCAAAGTATCCGTTTGTACTAACATTGCCACTGATAAGTCCAAGACCATTTAGTCTAGCACTGTTTTGATCTATGTTAGTTGCTAAAGTTGTGATAGCAGTTGGAGCACAGTTTCCAAAGTTACATGTATTGTTGTTGATATTTCCTGTAGTTGTAAAGTTTAATACATTACCGTAAATTTTTCCGTTACTTCCTTCGGCTACAGCTCTAAAGTAATAAGTTGTATTTGGACTTAGGTTTGGTAAGTATTGATTAAAGTTACCACTGTTTGATTGACTTAGTCTGTCTGTTTGATTGTAAAGATTGCTGTAAGACAAACCGTATTCAAACCATCTTGCAGTATAAGCTCCGTTAGTTTCTACGTATCCGTTTAGAGTTGCAGTATTTTGAGAAATATTCGTTGCAGAGTAAGTTGTAACACTTGGATTATTTCCTCCACAGTTGTATGTACAGCCTGTGTTATTACTTTGTGTTGTAAAACTCATTTGACTACCATAGACTAATTGTCCATTAGTATTTTGAGCTACAGCTCTGTAGTAATAAGTCGTACTAGGTTGTAATCCTCCTAATGAATATGAGTAATTTGTATTACTTGCAGATCCATAATTGATTTGATTTGTTTGGTTGCTCATACTAGTATTTACACCCCATTCAAACCAAGCACTTACATTACTACCACCGTTTGCAGAAACTGTTCCGTTTAGAACTGCATAGTTTATGCCGATTCCTGATGGAGCATTTGTTGTAACTGTAGGATTTGTAACTGGTTGACTAGCTACAGATACATATACTGAATCACTTGCTGATCCACCAGGACCAGTACATGTGATTGAGAAAGTTGTACCTGCAGTCATGTTACCAATTGATTGGTTACCACCGTTCGCGTTTTTACTTCC
>Ga0172380_10001808_pt1 | contig 36010 bp, 24 predicted proteins | sample Leawe162metaG_FD_119747 | JGI IMG/M metagenome (GOLD analysis project Ga0172380, IMG submission 119747) | Leachate microbial communities from a municipal landfill in Southern Ontario, Canada - Leachate well 162 metaG | ecosystem: Engineered > Solid waste > Landfill > Unclassified | place...
CTAAAGAGAATGGAATGAAAGTGATAATCGATTTCGTTCCGAATCATTCTTCTATCGAACATTACTTTGCTAAGCAAGCGGGTCAATACGGAGAAAGCTCACATTATTATGATTATTATCAACGCAAAAAAGATAATTCTCCTTATGCTTCAAATGAAAGAGTGGGCAATGGATTTGTATATTATTTCGATTGGAGTAATATGCCTAATCTTAATTATGATAACGTAGAAGTGCAGAATTATATGATTAGCGCAATGCGTTATTGGGTGGAAGAGTTTGGAATAGATGGTTATAGATTTGATGCTGTTTGGGCTGTATCCGCACGTAATCCTGAGTTTACAAAAAAAATGAGAGCAGAATTAAAACAGATAAAACCGGAAATATTACTCTTAGCAGAAGATAAGGCTGCACAACCGCAGGCATTCGATGAGCGTTTTGATGTAGCTTATGATTGGTCAGAGTCATATGATTGGGTTTCGCAATGGGCATTTCAAACAGTTTATTCGCCATATCAATCGGTGTTTATGGGTGATCAAAATTATCGCTCTATGAAACTTAGAAATGCTCTTACCAATTTTGGAAAAGGATATTCATCTTATTCTAAGATTCTAAGATTTCTTGAAAATAATGATATGGATCGATTTATAAAAATACATGGAATTGACCGTACAAAAATGGCGGCGGGTATGCTCTTTACACTTAATGGTGTGCCTATGATGTATAACGGTCAAGAAGTGGGATTAACAGTTCATCCTTATTCAGCTTGGATGATCTATTGGGATCAAAGTTCAATCCAGTATCAAGATAAAACCGGTTTATTCCCATTTTATAAAAGATTAATGGAGATAAGAAAAACTTATTCTTCATTGCGAACAGATAATTATGAAGAAATTAAGACAGCCCCGGATAGTTATACTTTTGCATTTAGAAGATGGTTGGGTGTTGAAAACATTATTACTGTAATGAATATGGGTGATACAAATATTAATCTAAGAGTTGATTTACCTATATCGAAATTAAATTTAGATACTACTAAAACTTATTATTTGACTGAGCTTCAATCGGGAAAAATTATTTCAGGGAAAGTATCGGAACTCGCTTCCTTCAATACAGTAATTAGTAAATATTCTACTGAGATATTTTTACTTGCTGATACTATGGCAACTATTGTTGGAGTTGATGAATCCTCGGAAATAAATGAAATACCAAATGAAATTGCATTAATGCAGAACTATCCAAATCCTTTTAATCCTGAGACGACAATCCAATATAAGCTAAACAAAGAAAGCAATGTAACTCTTAAGGTCTATGATATATTAGGGAGGGAATTGGTAACTTTGATTGATGAATTTAAGTCAGCAGGCAATCACAAGATAAATTTTAATGCTCATAGTTTTGCAAGTGGAATTTATTTTTATCAATTACAGACTGATAGCAAACAAATTATGAAAAAAATGATTTTACTAAAATGAAAATTTTATTAATTGGCGGGACGGGATTTATCAGTTCAAAAGTAACTGAATTTCTTATCGAAAAAGGACATTCTGTTACTCTTTTTGTAAGAGGCAAAACCCCAATTAATTTTAGTAACTCTAAAAAAATAAATTTCATTTATGGCGATAGACACGATGAAATGCTCCTAAAAGACCTGTTTAATAAGGATCACTTTGATGTTCTTTATGATATGATTGCTTATGAGCCATACGAAACTGAAATTGTATATAAGGCTGCAAAAGGAAAGATAGGCAGATTTATTCATTGTAGTACAATTTCTATTTATATGGTTTCAGATGATTTATCTACACCTATTACAGAAGATCAATGGCAATCCAGATTGATGCCTCATTTCCCGAGAAATCCATTTGGAATGAATTACGGAATCAATAAAAGAAAGATAGAAGAGTATCTATGGTCTATACACTTAGAAAAAGATTTTCCTGTAACTACAATTCGCCCACCTTATGTCTGCGGACCTAAAGACCCTGCAAAGAGAGATTATTTTTGGATTCAAAGAATATTAGATAAAAGACCTCTTCTTGTTCCGGGAAGCGGAGACTTCTCAGGTCAAGTCGTTTTTGTTAATGATTTAGCAAAGGCTTTTGTCAATCTGTTAGATTATCCTGCTACAATCGGTCAAGCATATAATGTCGCTTCGGGCGAAATTAATACTCTCAACGAATATTTAGGTAAATTAATAAAAATGCTGCATACTGATTTTAAACCTTCGATTACTCATATCCCTCAAGATTTATTTGATTCACTCCCATTCAGTTATTTTAACGAGGGAGATGTTTTTACATTCAATACAAGACGACCTGCAATATTTAGTATAGAGAAAATTAAAAATGATATTAATTTCGAGTTTACACCTTTCGAGAACTGGATGCGTGAGACTATCGATTGGTTTATAAATAATCATAAAGGCAACTCAACGGGTTACTCGTTTCGTAATGATGAAATAGACTTTATAAATAAATGGCAGTACGAATACTCCAACTTAATCACGAGGGTGAAAGTATGAAAAAGTTATTCGTTTTATTCACAATGTTAGTTTTTGCAATACCTATTATGGGGCAAAAGATTAGTTTAGATGGTGATTGGGGATTTCTTAAAAATCAAAATAATACAATCGCTTTTGAAGTGGCTTCTTTACAAAATGGATGGCAGACAATAGAAGTCCCTTCAAATTGGCATCTTGCAATCGATAATCTTATTGATTATCAAGGATATGCTTACTATAAGAAAATAGTGAATATCAATATACCAGAAGAACCCAAAAGAATAATTCTTCATTTTGATGCAGTTGATTATCTTTCTAAGCTATATATTAATAAAAAATATGTAGGCAGTCATGAAGGGGGATTTACACCTTTTTATTTTGATATAACAAATTATATTATGAATGGAGAGAATGAAATTTTGCTAAGTGTTTTAGATCCGAATGATAGTACGAATATTGAAGGTATATATTATCGCAATATTCCACATGGTAAACAGAGCTGGTATACACAGAATAGCGGCATCTGGCAGTCGGTTTATATTACTACTGAACCCATTTTATTTATACGCAATTCTCATATCACCCGTTCATTAAATGGTGAATTTTCATTTCAAACAAATCTTGATTCAAAAGTAAAAATTAGTAGTTCTCCTTATTTACTGATTATAAAAAACAAATTAGGTAATAAAGTCTTTGAGAAATCAGGGAAAGCAGATATAAAAAATGGGTCTTTTACAATATCGGGTTCAATAGTGAATCCTATTCTGTGGGATTTAGAAAATCCATATTTGTATAGCTTTGAAATGAAAGTTGGTGAATCGGTTTATGAAGAAAAATTCGGATTTCGTGAATTTACAGCTAATGATGGAAAATTCTATTTAAATAAAAAACCATTTTATATGATAGCAGCATTAGATCAAAATTTTTATTCTGAATCTCAATATCACTCACCATCAGAAGAGGCGATTCGTGATGAAATGCTAAAGGCAAAGCAATTGGGGCTAAATTTATTGCGATGTCATATAAAAATACCGGAAAAAAGATATTTAGAACTTGCAGATGAATTAGGACTATTGATTTGGTACGAATTGCCTAATTGGAGTCAGTTTAATGATAGTACAAAAGTAAGAGGAAGAAATACATTAGAGCAGATGTTAGATAGAGATTGGAATCATCCTTCGCTAGTAATACTTACAATTATAAATGAAAGCTGGGGTATCGACTTAAAGGAAGAAAGCCAAAGAAAATGGTTAAGTGAAGAATATGATTTTATAAAATCGATTGCACATGGTCGTCTTGTAGTTGATAATTCAGCTTGTTGGAATAATTTTCATGTAAAGACTGACATAAACGACTATCATACATATTATTCAATTCCTGAAAATGCAGATCAGTTTAAAAAATTTGTAACCGATATGTCAGGTCGTCCCGATTGGCTATTTACAAAATATGGTGATTCAAATGAAACCGGAAAAGAGCCCTTAGTGCTTTCAGAATTTGGTAATTGGGGTTTACCTATGCTTCCCGAAAAACTTCCTTTCTGGTTCAATAGAAAATTTGATGATAATGATAATTATACTCCTGCCGGAGTATATCAAAGAATGAATGATTATAAATACAATAGAATATTTAATGACTATTCTGCGCTCGCATTAGAAAGTCAAAAAGTAGAATTTAATGCACTTAAATATGAGATCGAACAGATTCGTCTCCAAAATCCAATTCAAGGATATGTTATAACTGAATTTACCGATATAAATTGGGAAAGTAATGGACTAATGGATATGTGGCGTAATTTCAAATATGGTCATAAAGAATTAGCGAATATTCAACAAGCAGATGTTATTATTCCTGAAGTTGCAAAATATAATTACTATGATAATGAGACCATTAATATAGATATATTTCTTTCCCACTATAGCGGAATTGATTTATCTAACTCAGAACTCTATGTTTATTTAAATGGAAGTGAGAAAAAGAAATTTACACTCGGAAATATTAAAACAGCATCGGTAGAAAAAGTATTTACATTTACTTATGAAATAGAAAAAGCAGATAACACTAAAGAATTACAATTCCAATTTGTGGTCAAAAAAGATGGGAAAGAATTAGCTAAGAATTTTATAAAGTTATTTGTTTATCCTACCGTAATAATTAATGATAAGCAGATGTTATTTATCGAGAAGAGTATTTCATTAGATAAGATGAAAGAGAATTTAATTAAGAAATATAGTCTTCTAAATGAACCGCAGAAAAATGCCGTATTGATTACAAATAACATTGATCAAAACATAATAAATTATTTAAAGAACGGTTATAATGTAATTTGTATAGTCGATAGTAACAGTAAAAATATTGAAGGGACTCCATTCAAAATCAGTGGTAGGAATGTAGATAATCTTGATGGTAATTGGCAATCAAATTTGAATTGGGTATTGGATTCAGAACCGCCATTCAGTGAAATTAATTTCGGTAAGTCACTCGGATTTGAAGCAAAAAAAGCCATTCCAAATTATGTGATTAGAGAGATTGCCAAAGAAAATTATGATGATGTACTTTCGGGAATGTATATCGGTTGGGTTCATTTTACATCAGCTTTTATGGTTCAAATGAAAGCGGGTGAAGGGAAATTAATATTATCTGCTTTTAAGCATAATGATAATTATGGCTCAGATCCATATACAGCTCAATTAACAGATGAATTAATTAAATATATAAAAAGTAGTAAATGCAATCCAAAATATAACTGGAAGCTTAACTAAAAATATAGAGGCATGAAATGGAAAATATCCGAGAAGTAATCGAACAAGAATTAGAAAAACGAAAAGGATTATTAAAACTAAAACCGGCATGGGTAGCAAGGGATTTTTTACCTCCGGGAAAAAGATTAGGACTGCCTGAATCGGAATATAATCTTGGGGAGAGAGGCGGTATCTGTGAAAGATGGGTTGCATCGACTACAAAAGCAGACAATAAAATATCAGTGCCTAATGAAGGATTAAGTATCATCAATATTGATGATACTGAACTCACATTAAAAGATGCAGTAGAAGCTGCACCAGATTTACTTATGGGTGAAGAATATTCAAAAACACATAAAGGTTTAGGGAGACTTCCAAAGATATTCGATTATGAAGAGCGCCTTCCATATCACATTCATCAGATGGAAAAACATGCAAAACTCGTTGGATGTAACTCTAAAGAGGAGGCTTATTATTTCCCGGAGGGATTAGATACGGGTAAAGCACCGGATACATATTTCGGTGTGCATCCTTATATAGTTGATGAAAATAAACAAGAATTGTTATTACCCGCAATGATTAATTGGAAAGATGATTCTATTCTTCAATTTGCAAGAGCATACAAACAAATGCCGGGAGATGGCTTTCATGTCCCTTCAGGAACACTTCATGCTCCAGGCACTGCTTTAACAATTGAATTGCAGGAAGATTCCGATGTATTTGCAATGCTCCAAGCCAAATGTGGACCGAAAATAATTAGTAAAGATTTATTATTTAAAGATGTACGAAATGAAGATAAAGCAGCCCTTGGAGAAAAAATAATTCTTGATATGATTGATTGGGATACAAGCGGCGACCCTTATTTTTATGAGAATAGACATACTCCACCGATTCTAATTACAAAGACAAATACAGCCGAGGAATATTGGTTCTTTTATAACACCAATAAATTCAGCGGTAAAAGAATTAATATCAAACCAGGTGGAAAATATTTCTCAAAAGAAAAAGGGGTATATAATATACTTGTTTGGAATGGAAAAGGAACTTTTGGCGGATTAAAAATCGAAGCCGGAGATTTTGATCAAGATGAGATACTTGTAACACACAAAGCCGCAGTAGAAGGTGTGGAGATTGTTAATAACGAAAATACTGATATGATAATCTATAAATTTTTTGGCCCGGATATTAATGATGATGTCCCGTTCTTAAAAAGATATAAAAAATAAAAAGGTACAGATAAATGTCGAAAGTAGAATTAAATAATATTGAGATGAGTTATGGAGATACGAAAGTGCTTCATAATATAAGTACCGGAATGAAGGACGGAGAGTTCGTTGTTCTTGTAGGTCCATCGGGATGCGGAAAATCAACCACTCTGCGCATAATAGCCGGATTAGAAATGGCTCAATCGGGTGAAGTAATTATTGGTGATAGAGACGTTACAAACATAGCTCCGAAGGATAGAAATATTGCAATGGTTTTCCAGAATTATGCTCTTTATCCACATATGACAGTTTTTGATAATATGGCTTTTGGTCTCAAGCTTAGAAAAGTTGATAAAAAAGAGATTGAGAAAAGAGTAAATGATGCAGCGGCGGTATTGGATATTACGGAATTACTAAAGAGAAAACCAAAGGCACTTTCAGGGGGGCAGAGACAGCGTGTAGCATTAGGCAGGGCAATCGTACGCCAGCCTGATGTATTCTTATTTGATGAGCCGCTATCAAATCTTGATGCAAAGTTAAGAGTGCAGATGAGAACAGAAATTAAAAAAATGCATCACCGCCTAAAAACCACAATGATTTATGTAACTCACGATCAAACAGAAGCAATGACAATGGGCGATAGGATTGTCGTGATGAAAGATGGATATATAATGCAAACTGATAAGGCTTTGGACTTATATAATCATCCACTTAATAAATTCACAGCGGGATTTATCGGCTCCCCTTCGATGAACTTCTTTAATGTAATGGTAGAGAATCACGGATCCGTAATATTAAAAGAAGGTAATTTCTCTCTTACACTTCCAAATAATAATGTGTTAAAAAATTATTCTGGTAAAGCAGTAACGCTTGGAATTAGACCGGAGAATCTACATCTAACAAGCGATTCTACAAATGCAATAAATGGACTTGTAGAAGTTGTAGAACTTATGGGTAATGAATCATTCTTACATGTAACTACTGGTTCTCATAATTATACAGCTAAAGTACCTGCGGATAGTTCGGTTTCATATAATCAAAATATTTTCATGAAGGTAGATTTTGATAAACTTCATTTCTTTGATTTGGAGACGGGCAATAGAATTGAATAATATATCTGTATAGTGAATGCTTTATTAATTTATTTCAAAGAGGTTAGTAAAATAAATAGGTTATGAATGAATTATAAAAAGCTTGGTAATAGCGGAATATTTGTATCGGAGCTTTGTTACGGAGCGATGTCTTTTACAGGGAGTAAAGGATGGAGACATATTTCTAAAACAAACCAAAAAGAAGCAGATGAATTAACTGCAATAGCAATTGATAATGGAATCAATTTTATCGATACGGCAGATATTTATTCTGAAGGTGCTTCTGAAATAATGCTCGGCAAGGCACTTGGTTCAAAAAGGAAGGATATTATACTTACAACAAAGTTCGGATTTAAAGTTGGCGTTGGCGTAAATGATAATGGACTTTCACGCAAGAGGGTAATTGAAGCATGTAACGAAAGCCTTGAGCGTCTTAATACTGATTATATTGATCTTTATTTAATTCATGCTGCAGATTTTGTTACTCCGATGGAAGAGACACTTTCGGCTCTTAATGATTTAGTACGTCAGGGGAAAGTGCGTTATATCGGATGTTCTAATTTTTACGGCTGGCAGTTAGTAAAAGCAAATGCAATAGCAAATAAAAATGGATGGGAAAAAATAATTGTTAATCAGATCTATTATTCACTTCTCGGAAGGGAAGCGGAATATGAGATGCTACCAGCTTCTATTGAAGAAAACGTAGCGAACACAATCTGGAGTCCTCTTCACGGGGGTATTTTATCGGGTAAATATTTAGATAAAAAGAATTGGCCTAAAGATACTCGTATCTCAGAACCAGGTGCTCATTTCCCTTATGATCTTGATAAAGGAGAAGAAATAATTAAGGCGGTAATCAAAATTGCAAAAGAAAATAATGTGAGTCCTTCTCAAGTTTCATTAAAATATTTATTAATGAAAAAAGGAGTTACCTCTTTGGTGATTGGTGCAAAGAATAAGGAACAACTTTTAGATAATCTTAATACAGTGAATTGGGAATTGACAAAAGTGCAATTTGATGAACTCGATAATTTAAGTACACCAAAGAATATTTATCCGCATTGGTATTATGAATATTTTCGCAAAACTGAATTAGAGAAAGGAACGCATTGATGAAGCAAAAAATTTTATTAGATACGGATATTGGGACTGATATTGATGATGCTGTGGCATTAGCTTATCTGCTGATGAAGCCAGAATGTGAATTATTAGGAATTACAACGGTAACGGGTGAAGCTGAAAAAAGAGCAATGATAGCTTCTGCAATTTGTAACGTAGCGGGAAAGAAAATTCCAATTTATCCCGGTGCAGAAAATCCATTAATAATAGAACAAAATCAGAAAGTGGCTCAACAGGCAATATTTCTTGATAGATGGGTACATGAGAAGAATTTCCCAAAGTATGATGCAATTGAATTTATGCGTGATACGATAAGAAAAAATCCGGGTGAAGTAACTTTGCTTACTATTGCACCGCTTACAAATATTGGACTTCTATTCGCAACAGATCCCGAAATCCCATCTTTATTAAAAGGCTTAGTAATGATGGCAGGATATTTTGAAAGAAAAGATACGACCGCATATCCGCGTGAATGGAATGCCTTCGGAGATTATCATGCCTCAAAGATAGTCTATAATGCTAATGTCAAAATACATCGTTCGATAGGATTGGATGTAACACGTGAAGTGATAATGGATTCAAAGGAAGTAAAAGAAAGATTTAAACATCCTCTACTAAAACCAGTTTTAGACTTTGCAACTGTGTGGTTTGAGAAGTTCTATGATTCAATTACATTCCATGATCCATTAGCTGCCACAACAATATTTAGCGAAGATATATGCACTTTCACAAGAGGTGATGTAAATTTAGATATTGATGATCCAGAACATCCGGGAATTACAAGATGGAGCCCGAATAGTGATGGTAAGCATGAAGTAGCTTTGAAGGTAGATAAAGATAAATTCTTTGAAGAATATTTTAGTGTATTTAAGTGATGAAAAAATTTCTCATCGTCATATTAATGATTGTTTTGGTTAGTTGTTCGGGCAGGAATCGGAACGATCACGAAATAGTATTTTGGCATAGTTTTGTTCCTGCCACTCAGCCGGCATTAAACAAAATGATTGAGAAATTTGAAAAAGAAAATCCCGACATTCATATTAAAGCTCAATACGTTCCGACCGGCGATGCATTAGTTCAAAAATTAATTACATCATTGCAAAGCGGCACTCAGCCCGATATTGCTTGGATACATTCCGATTTTATCGATAAGTTGATTGAAGGGGATGCAATTTATGATCTCGAACATTTTATCAAATCGAGTGATGGATTAACGCAAGAAGAGATAAATGACTTCTTTCCAGAATTACTTAAATCAGCAATGTGGGATGGAAAATTATACGCATTACCAATGGAGGCAACAGTTTTAGCACTCCATTATAATAAGGATGCTTTTAAAGCGGCAGGTTTAAACCCAAACGAACCGCCTAAGACATGGGACGAACTTTATGAAGCTGCAAAAAAATTAACGGTAGATAAAGATAATGACGGTAAGATTGACCAGTATGGTTTTTATATTCCTGTATTTCCGGCTTCAGGACAGTTATCTATCTGGATGGTTTTGCAATGGGAGCCCTTCGTTTGGCAGGCAGGTGGAAAAATCATTAATGATGAGCAAACGAAATTATTGATCGATCAAGCTCCCGCAATTGAGGCACTATCCTTCTGGAAGAAAATGTATGATATGATGCACTTTTCTAATTTTACTCTTTCTCATGATCTTGGTTTTTCTTCGGGCACACTTGCAATGGTAATGGATGGACCTTGGAATCTTCCTATGTATAAAAAATTAAATAAATTTAAATGGGGCATTGCATCATTACCAGCGGGACCGAAAGAAAAAGCTACATTTATCGCTGGTGAGCACCTTGCAATATTTAAGAAAACGAAAGAGCCCGAGAAAGCATGGAAATTTGTAAAATGGTTTACACAACCCCAAAATCAAGCACTCTTCTCAGAACTCTCAGGATATCTGCCAGTACGTAAATCGACATTGGAATTAGAAAGCTATAAAAAATTCCTTTCAGAAGATGAGTATATGAATGCTTACATCGATCAAATAAAAATTGCAAAAGCACAATCGTCAATCGATCATTATAAAATTGAGATTAATCAAATTATTGCCGAAGCCGTTGAGCAGACAATACTTGGTAATAAAGACCCTGCGGATGTACTCAAGGAACAAGTCGAAAAGGGAAATAAACTTTTAGAATCAATAAAACAATAGAGGTAAAATGATGTACACACATATATCGGAAGCACAAAAGAAACAGTATCAAGATGAAGGTTATTTCGTTTTTGAAAATGCAATCACACCGGAACAACTCAAAGAGATGCAGACTGAATGTGATGCATTAATAAAAGCGCAAGATGACGAAATGGAAGCAACAGGTAAAGATACCTTGGGGCTTAGCCGCAAGAACAGCCGCTACTTCGTTTTTAATGCCTATAAAGAGCGTCCTTATTTGGCAAAGTTTTTATTTTCTGATTTAATGGCTGATCTTTGCAAAGCAACTATCGGAGATACTGCTTATCTTTTCTGGGAGCAATTTGTAGTTAAAGGTACTGATAAAATAGGTGCAGAATTTGGGTGGCATCAAGATTCGGGTTATGTCGATGGCGACCATAAATATTATGTCAATTTTTGGATTCCGCTCGATGATGTAAGTGAAGAAAATGGAACGATATCAATACTCCCATATTCAAAAGCCGGAACTGATAAAAAAATAGAACACGTTACCCAGCCTGATGGTGATCGTCATGGTTATTTCGGCGAAGAAAAAGGTGAATTAATGGATGTTAAAGCAGGTTCGATAGTTATTTTTTCAAGTGTCGCTTTTCATAGATCGGGTGCTAATAGCACTGATAAAATGAGGCGTGCATGGGCACTGCAATATTCGCCGGAAATAATTTATGAAAAGGATGGTTCACTTAAAGGGCTTGATGAGAAATTATTAGAGAATGGAAATAAACTAAAATAAAAACAGAATGAGGTAGTTATGAAAAAGTCAGTTCTATTATTTTTAATTGTTTTTGTTGGTACTATTTTTTCGCAAACTTCCTTAGGAAAATTAGAGAAAGTATTTTCAGATGGGTTCTTCACCGAAGGACCTGTTTCTACCGATGATGGAAAAATATTTTTTACTGATCTCACATTCACCTCTGAAACCGATTTACAAGCCGGCAATATTTGGCTCTATGATGCTAATACCGATAAAACAACTTTATATCGCTCTCCTAGTGGAATGGCAAATGGATTAGAAATTTATAAAGGTAAACTTTATGCCTGCGAAGCCGCTGACTATGGTGGAAGAAGAATTACTGAAACTGATATAGCAACAGGTAGAGCCAAAATATATGCAGCCTATTACAACGAGAAACATTTCAATTCACCAAATGATTTAATTTTCGATTCAAAAGGGAATTTATATTTTACCGATCCACGTTATTCAGGACATGAACCGATAGAACAGCCGGTAAATGGTGTTTACAAAGTTACACCCGATAAGAAAATTGAACTGCTCACAGGAATGATTTCGATGCCGAATGGAATTGGATTATCACCTGATGAAAAAATTCTTTATGTGGTGTGCAATGACGAAACCGATCCGGCAACAAATACGAGTGAAAATCTGAAAGGCAATTTTATAGCTAAGTTTTTACTTCATGAAAACCAACCAATTGAATATCTCGGTCTATTAGTATCATTTAAGTATCCAACCGGACCTGATGGAATATTGGTTGATCGAGAAGGAAATATTTGGGCGGCTATCCGTGAAGAAGCTGCTCCATATATCGGCAAGTATGATTCAGAGGGAAAAGAGTTAATGCGTATTCCATTGCCTGAAGTGCCTTCTAATCTTTGTTTCGGAAAAGGTAAGTTTAGCAATTATCTTTTTATTACTGCCGGTGGATCACTTTATAAATACAATTTAAATTGAGAATCGGAAAAATATAGTTGGTTATGAGTAACACCTTATAAATATAAATTGAATTTAAATTATGAAAAAAATTGTATCGATTATCATTCTATTGAGTATAGGAATTAATTATTCTTATGGACAAATATCAAATCCCATTTCACCTAAGGGTGCAGACCCATGGGTGATTCAACACGATGGTTTTTACTATTATTGTTATTCTAACGATTCTACAATCTGTATTAATAGCTCCAAAAAATTAGAAGATGCGGTTCAGCAATCAGGTAAAGAAGTGTGGATGCCTGAAGCGGGAAAACCATATTCAAAAGAGATTTGGGCTCCGGAGCTACATTTCGTGAATGATAAATGGTATATCTATTTTGCTGCTGATGATGGAAAAAATGAAAATCATAAAATGTTTGTACTCGAATCTGCTACCGATAACCCTAAAGGAGATTATGTTTTAAAGGGACCACTAAAATCTAAAACTGATAAATGGGCAATAGACGGCACAATTTTAGAGTATTGTAATAAACTTTATTTTATATGGTCGGGTTGGGAGGATGATACGAATGTAGCACAAAATCTTTATATCGCTGAGATGGAAAATCCTTATACTATAACAGGAGAACGTGTAAGAATCTCATTACCTGAATACAAATGGGAAATATATGGTGAGCCGTGGATTAATGAAGGTCCGGAAATTCTAAAAAACAATGGAAAAATATTTATAATATATTCAGCAAGTGGGAGCTGGACAGATCATTATTGCTTAGGACAATTAAGTCTAATCGGAGACGATCCTCTCAATCGCAACAATTGGAAGAAAAAAGACGATCCGGTTTTTACAGGCACAGAAAAAATATTTAGTCCGGGGCACGCATCATTTACATACTCACCTGACTTAACAGAAAATTGGATTGTATATCACACCGCTAAAAAGAAAGGAAGCGGTTGGAATAGGAATGTACGTATTCAAAAATTTACATTCGATGATAATAATGAGCCTAAATTTGGAAAACCGATTGATGATGGATTGCTATTCGATTCACCATCAGAAAATAATTTTGCACACTACGTTAATCCTTTTATTGGGACGTCAAATGGTGGCAATACATTTCCGGGTGCAATTGTGCCTTGGGGAATGGTATCCGTTAGTCCCCAAAACGCATTCGCAGCTCCTTCAGGGTATTTATATGGTGAAGAAAATTTCAGTGGCTTTGGGCATAATCATTTAAGTGGAACCGGATGTGGCGATCTCGGCTCTATAATAATTTTCCCATTTACCGGAAAAATTGATTACAATGATTACTCTGCGACATACAAAAACGAAAACGCATCGCCGGGATTCTATTCACTCTATCTTGATAAAACAAAAGTTAGAGTAGAAGCAACCGCATCGGAAAGAACCGGTTTAATAAAATTTATTCCCGATCATGAAATGGAATTAAAAATCCTTATCGATGTAGGAAGAAGTCTCACACTTCAAGGTGGGGGAAAAATATTAATAAATTCGGAAAATGAAATATCAGGATATAATATATCCGGTGGGTTCTGTGGTGAAGAAAATAGAAATACAACTTTTTTCTCTTCTGTTTTTAATAAGCCTTTTACTTCAACTAAATTAATCGACTCTACAAAAGGAATTATTTTTTCATTTAAGATAAAGAAGGGGGAAGAATTAATTCTTAAAACCGGAATATCATATACAACAGTAGCGAATGCGAAAAATAATCGAAAAGAAGAAGTAAAAGATTTTGACTTCACAAAAATTAGAAACGAAGCAATAGCAAAATGGAATAATGTTTTAGGTAAAGCAAAGGTAATAGGTGAAAAAGATGATATGATTAAGTTTTATACTGCAATTTATCATACGCTTATTCACCCAAATATTATTAATGACGTGAATGGTGATTACCCTTTATATAATAGTAAAGAAATAGGAAAAACAAAAGGGAATCGATACACGATATTTTCATTATGGGATACTTATCGAACTCTTCATCCATTCTATACACTTTTATATCCCGATATTCAATTAGAATTAATAAATACGATGTTGGCTATGTATAAGGAAGGTGGATTTCTGCCTAAGTGGGATTTGCTTTCAAAAGAAACATATATGATGGTTGGTGATCCTGTTTCGATAGTTATTGCTGATAGCTATATAAAAGGGATAAAAGATTTCGATACAAAGCTTGCTTTAGAGGCAATGATAAAACCGGCAATACTAAAGAAGGGTGAGCATGCACCTCCAATCCGTGCCGGTTATCATCAATTTTTAGAATATGGATACATACCTTTCGAGCAAAGTATGGATGATGATTGGTGGGTCTGGGGACCGGTATCTACAAACTTAGAATATAATTTAGCAGATTGGTCAATAGCACAATTCGCTAAGAGAATTGGTAACGAAAAAATAGAAAAGGATTTTTTTGATCGTTCAATGGAATACAAAAACATTATCGATACTACAACAAAATTTGCAAGACCACGATTAAAGAACGGTGAATGGCTCGAACCCTTTGATCCATTTTTGACTGTCGGTTCTACTGATTGGGAAGGATCAGGCGGACCCGGATATGTAGAAGGAAATGCGTGGAACTATTCTTGGTTTGTACCATTTGATATTCCCGGATTAATAAAACTGTATGGCGGAGAAAAAGCATTCGTCGAAAAACTGCTCGAATGTTTTAACAATAATCAATTCACGATAAATAATGAACCCGATTTTGCCTATCCATATCTATTTAATTATGTTAAAGGATACGAACATAATACACCGAAATTAGTTACTGAAATAATGGAATCAGATTTCGGAGTTGATCATGCTGGTCTTCCTGGCAATGATGATTGCGGTGCTACTTCGGCTTGGTTCGCTTTTTCTGCTCTTGGTTTTTATCCTGATTTAACTGCATCAGAAAATTATTCTATCGGAGTCCCATTATTTGATAAAATCACGCTTTCAATAGATGGAAAGAACGTTACAATAGAAAAAAGCAAAACAACGAATGAGATAATAGTAAATGGTAAGAGTTACAAAAAATTTATTAATCATTTTGATATAGTAAAAGGAGATGAAGATGAGAAAAATTAAACTTGGGATTATAGGTACTGGACTTGCTGCAAAAAATTTACATCTTCCTGCACTTTATAAATTAGACGATAAATTCGAGATTACAGCTGTATGTAATCAAACCGAAAAGAAAGGAAAGGAATTTTCAGCCGTAGTCGGTAATGTACCTGTTTATACCGATTATAAAAAGATGCTAATAGAAGCTGACATTGATGCGGTGGATATTGCTCTTCCGATTGAATTAAACCATCAGGTTACAATGGATGCCTTCAAAGCCGGTAAACATGTGTTTTTAGAAAAGCCGCTTGCCGCTTCGATTAAGGAAGGTAAGTCACTATTAGCAGCAGAGAAGAAGTATAATGTAACCGCACTCCTTGCAGAAAATTTTAGATATAAACAGGTTTTTCGATCGACAAAGGAATTAATTAAAAAAAGAAAGATAGGGAAAGTTTATGCATTCTCTTGGAATCTATATTATAACGTATCGAAGAAAAATGAATATGCTCAAACCAAATGGCGTCAGGAAAATAAATATCCGGGTGGATTCGTGCTTGATGCAGGTGTTCATAATATCGCAGCGGTTAGATATCTATTCGGCGAAGTCGATAATGGTACTTCATATATAAAATCGATTAATTCAAAAATTGGCGAGTATGATACTATGTCATTTAGTTTCGAGATGCTAAATGGAATTAATGGAGTTTATAATATTTATTTTTCCGTTAAGGGATATTGGGAAGATCAGTTATTAATATTCGGCACTAAAGGTACGATAGAACTTTGCACTAATAAAATTACAGTCAAGAAAGAAGATATGCCTGATGAAATATTTGAATATAATGATAGCTTTGGATACTATGAAGAATTCACGGATTTCTATAATGCGATAACGAAGAAGAAAAAACCATTTAGCACTTTTGAAGAAGGGTATCGGGATATGGTGATAGTTATCGATGCAATTAATTATGGAATAGAAAATTCAAAAGGATTTATTCCTTAATAGGGGAATTAACCAAGTTTGATATTTTTACATCCACATTCATTAAGAGCAGATATCCATTCTCTGCTCTTTTCTTTGTCTGTTGTCTCGATTGAAATAAATTTATTTCCCGTACCGATTTTCCGCGCCTTATCTAATCCAATATTATGATAAGGCATAATTTCAATTCCCAATAACTTTGGATATTTTTTATAAATATCACAAATCGCTTGAAAATGATGTTCATTATCATTAAATCCGGTTACGATCGGGCATCTTAAAATTATTTTTGCTCCATTATTGTATAGTAGATTAAAATTTTTTTGAATCAAGTCATTATATACGCCTGTATATTCTTTATGCTTTTCATAGTCGCTCTCTTTATAGTCGTAGAGAAAGAGATCAACAAACGGAAGTATTTCTAAATATTTATCTGATGGTGTATGACCGCAAGTATCAAGTATAGTATGAATCCCATTATTCTTACATGCTTTTAGTATTTCTTTTGTGAATTGGAATTGAGTCATCGGTTCGCCACCCGAAATAGTAACTCCTCCACCGGAATTTATATAATAATCTTTGTCTTTAAGAATGAGTTCGATTACTTGTTCTACACTATTTACTCTACCGATAATAGAAAGAGCTTCGTTGGGGCAGGCAGGAACGCAATCACCCGAAAGCTGACATAAGGAAAAATTTATTTCATGCTTTTCTTCTTTTATATAATGAGCACCAGTAGGGCATACAGATACACATGCAAAGCAATCCAAACATTTTTCATGATTGAATGAAAGCTGCGGTTTATAATTAATTGCTTCCGGATTATGACACCATTTGCAATTAAGCGGACACCCTTTAAGAAAAACAGTTGTCCTTATTCCCGGTCCGTCATGGATCGAAAATCGTTGTATATCAACAATAATTCCTGAATCGGTCATGCTAATAAAGAGTTCTACTTAAAATATCTTTTTGTACTTCAGTTGATAACTCCACAAATCGAGCCGAAAAACCGCCGACACGAACAAACAGATTGCGATATTTTTCAGGTTCAACTAAAGCTTTTTCCAAGTCGCCACGGTTTAGCACTGTAATCATTGCTTGGGGGCCGCCTTTTTCAAAATATGTTTTAAGTAAAGATTTAATAATATCCCTTTTCTCGAAGAAAAGTTCAGGGCTAAATTTCATATTCTGAACTGCACCTGCATGAATTGCAGTACTCGGTTTTACTAATGAATTAAGCATAGCAGTAACACCTTCTTTATCATTACCGCCTGAGGGCGAATTTCCATTGTTCATATGTTCAAATGCTTTTCTTCCATCAGGAGATGCAGCTGTAGAACGACCCATTAAAGTATTAGCACTGTTATTAATAATTACAACGAGATAGGAATGAAGTCCAACGCGCGCGGCTTGATCCCTTACAAAATTGCAAACGTGATTATGAACTCTTTCCAACATTGAATCTGCAACATCATTATCGTTACCATATTTAGGTGCTCTTAGCAGTGCATGTTGAACTTTTTCATACCCTGAAAAGTTATTATTGAGAGCATCAATTAATTCTTTTTTAGAGATCAATTTTTTTTCATAAACCAATTCATTTATTGCGGTGAGGCTATCGGCGGTATTTGTATTACCATAGGTCTCGAGGGTTCCACCTAAGTATTTAATTCCACCATCAAACATACCTTTCCCTTTTGCCAAGCAGTCATCATAAAGGAGACTATTGTAGAGGAAAGGAGCTTCTCTACCGCATATTTTGTACTCTATTACCTCCTGTTCAGCAAGCATAGATACAAAGAATTCAACTTGTTTTTTATATGCATTCATTAAATCATCGAATGAATGAAAATCTTCAAAATTACCTAATTGCAAACCTATTACTTTTCCGGTAACCGGATCAACACCGTTTCTGAGAGTTACTTCCAATGCTTTTAGTAGATTAATTACTCCGCTTGGAGTACCGAAACTTTTTCCTTCTAAAATATATTCGCCGCATCCGTAAGGAGTGAAATATCTTTCAGCTTCTTTAATCGAAAAACCGAATGCATTATTTATTGAATTAATATTTATATCATCGTTATAAAGAATTGGATAAGTAGCACCACCCCCGATTACATCAAGTGCTTTTTCATATAGAGCGGGATTCATGCCTTCATAAATTCTAAGTGATAATTGTGGTTCAATCTCTTTAACAGTACGTGTTGCTTCCATTGCAAGAAGTGCAAATAGATCAGCGTTTTCTTCGTTTGGTCTCGATTTGCCGCCTATAATCACACGATTATGAACTACGGTATTGCGGTCTGCCATTAATTGCCAGAGCGATTGTAAATATTTGAGCGCTTCATCTTCATCAATAATACCGGAGTTAATATCATTTACTAAGAAATCTCCCATATAAATATCCATTCTTCCATAGTTACGAACGTCAGCTACGTAGGTATAAATCCAGAATAATTGAATCGCTTCTCTTAAGGTACGAGGTTTTGAAATCGTAATTATATGTAAGGTATCAGCAATTTTATTTAGCTCTTCTCTATTTTTATCGATTGTAGAAATCTCTGATAAAAAGCGAATCTCTTTTTCGTAGTTTAAGCATACATCCACGAGCACATCGATCGCTATCTTCATTCCTTCATAAAATTGAATATCCCGTCCATCATTTTTAGCGTTAGATTTATGTTGTTCGATCTCTTTATAGATTCCGGGAATACCGAGGTCTAAAAGTTTTTTGAAGTTAGGAGTGCTTCCGGTCAAACGATAGAGAGGAAAAGCTACACCGCTCGTATTCATCCAGTCATCTGAGAAAAGATATTGAGCCATAAGCGGAGGATATTCTTTTCTTATCTTATTAGAAGTATCTTCTGATTCCCAAAACTTTAGCATCGCTTCTATTTTTTCTTTTTCTTCTTGAGGATAGTTATATGTATCGAGATCATTTTGAATCTCTTCAAATTGGCAATAGTATGCGAATGCCGTAGGACCCCATTCATCGATTGTAAATCCCACTCTTCCTTGCTGCAATCTTCCAGCAAAAAGGTCTCCATCTTGAAGCGGAGTAAAATATGCAGGATACTCAGCTTTTAATATCATTGCTTCTTTAATTGCCGGATGAGCATCTTTATATTCTTTATAAACTTCTGTAATTTTTAGTTCTTTGCAGTAATCTTTCATTTTTCGCTTCTATTGATATTTATTATATTTATTATATATTGTATGTCATAAATATCGAATAAAATGAACTTATTCTTGTCTTTTAATGATTCTAAACTTGTAATTTATTGACATATTATAATAATTATAGACATGCAAACTAAACAAAAATCGATCAAGTTATATTCCGAAGATTTAATCGATCGTGAAACCGAAATTCACTATGCTTTCCATAAATCTTTGAAAAGTATAACGACAATTCATACACATAATTTCTATGAATTATTCTTAGTTGTCAGTGGTGAAGTGATACATGTAATTAATGAAAAAAATCAAAAATTAAGCGAAGGTTCCTTAGTCTTTATTCGCAAACAAGATATTCATTATTACAAGCAATCGGGAGAAAGCGATTGCAATATCATAAACTTGGCATTTAGAGAATCGACCTTAAAAGATTTATTTGGATATTTATCAGAAGGATTCCCATCTAAGGGATTGTTGGAGGGAAAAACTCCCATTCATGTTTTTTTAACATCAGGCGAAAGAGAAATTCTTTCAACTAAATTACAGCACTTAAACACAATACCACTAAATGAAAAGGGACAGATAAAAACCGCATTAAGAATTTTACTATTTGAAATATTCACAAAATATTTTTCGCAAATCAATGAAGAGAAAAGCGAATTTCCTGAATGGTTAGATTCTTTGACTTATGAAATGCAGAAGAAAGAGAATTTTACTGGTGGAATAAAAACTCTTTATATACTTTCAAATAGAACGCCGGAACATTTAAGTAGAGTCTTTAAAAAGTATTATAATATTTCACCTACGGGTTATATTAATGAACTGCGGTTAAATTATGCCGCCAATATATTGGCGAATAGTGATGAAAATATAGTTCAAGTTTCATTAGATGCCGGATTTGAAAATCTTAGTCATTTTTATCATCTATTTAAGAAGAAATTTAATAAGTCTCCAGCAGAGTTTAGAAATCAAAATCAGAAATCAATTATACCATATTAAAATAAATAGGAGGAATTATGGAGTACAGATATTTAGGCAAATCGGGACTTAAAGTATCTGCATTATCATTTGGTGCATGGGTTACATTTGGTGATCAAGTAGGTGAGGAAATTGCTTCTTCCTGTATGAAAGAGGCATATGATGCAGGTGTAAATTTCTTTGATAACGCCGAAGCATATTCAGGTGGTAAAGCAGAAACGATGATGGGAAATATATTTAAGAAAATGGGATGGAAAAGAAGCGACTATGTAGTTTCTACTAAAATCTTCTGGGGTGGAGAAGGTACTAATGATAAAGGGCTTTCCTATAAACATATTTTTGAAGGTGCAAATGCCGCATTAAAGCGATTGCAAGTTGATTATGTTGATCTAATATTTGCGCATCGCCCTGACTTTCATACTCCTGTGGAAGAGACTGTTTGGGCTATGAATCAAATAATTCGTGAAGGCAAAGCTCTTTATTGGGGGACAAGTGAATGGACGGCTGAACGTATTATGGAAGCTTATCACATAGCAAGAAGAGAACACTTAATACCACCATTAATGGAACAGCCTGAGTATAATATGTTCCGCCGCGATAAAGTTGAAAAAGATTTCCTTCCCTTATATGAAGAGATCGGCTTAGGTACAACTATTTGGAGCCCATTAGCAAGTGGTATTTTGACGGGGAAATACAATGATGGTATCCCGGATTCTTCACGTGTTAATCTAAAAGATTACGAATGGCTTAAGAATATAATTCTTAGTCCTGCCGGTCAAGAAAAAATAGAAAAAACGAAAGAGCTTCAAGAGCTTGCAAAAGAGATTGGATTAACGCTCCCCGAACTTGGATTAGCATGGTGTCTTAAAAATCCAAACGTTAGTTCTGTTATTACCGGGGCATCTAAACCTGAACAGGTAAAACAGAATATGAAAGCAATTGATAAAGTATCTCTACTGACTGATGATATAATGGAATCAATTGAAGAAATAATTCAAACAAAGCCTGAATTAGATTGGGATTTTAGATGATTTTTTGAAACAAATTTATTTCTGATTAGTTTAACGGAGGGTATTTTATACCTTCCGTTAAATAATGATTCTAAAGCTATAACACCGGAGGTAACAATGGTAAAAACCTTCCAACTCATTAACACAAAAACAGTAGAAGCTGATTTCAATTCAGGTAATATCTTTATTTATGTTTCACCCACCGAGGAAGAAAAAAAATCGTTAGTTGGTAAATATAATTTAGATGAACATACATTAAACTCCACATTAGATCCTGATGAACTTGCTCGTTTAGAATTTGAACCGGATCACATGGCTATGATCGTGAAAATCCCTAAGCCATATTCCGGAGCGGATCGATTACTTTTCAGAGTCTCCTCTATGGGTATGTTTTTATTCAAAGACAAACTTATTGTTGTAGTTAGCGAAGATATTGATCTAATCCGTGGTAAGCATTTTAATAAAGCTAATACACTTAATGATGTAATGTTGAAAATAATATTTAGTTCTATTATCCATTTCATCGATCACTTAAAGACAATTAACATTCTTTCTGATGAAATCGAGAAGAAGATAAGCACTTCAATGGAAAACCATTATCTTATGGAGCAATTTACTTTAGGCAAAAGTTTAGTGTACTATCAGAATGCTATAAATTCAAATTCGGCTTTGATTGAAAAGCTAAAATTAAATTCTGGTAAACAAGGATTTACTCAAGATGAAGTGGATTTGCTTGATGATATATTAATTGAAAATACACAGTGCTATAAACAAGCAGAAATTTATTCAAATATTCTTGCGAGTTTAATGGATGCTAAAGCATCATTAATCAGTAATAATCTTAATATGCTGATGAAGACCTTAAATATTATTACAATTATGATAATGGTGCCGACATTTGTAGTTAGTGCATTCTCAATGAACGTTGGTATGCCATTTGAAAAAGAGCCTTATGCCTTTGGTTTAATTATGGCACTGGCTCTTATATCGGTAATGGTTTTTTTCCTCTTCTGGAGATGGAAGAAGTGGTAATATTTATTTCATAATTACTTTGTCATCGAATATGGCAATGAATCAGATGCGGTTCCCCAATTTTTATTCGGTTCTGATTGCATTACAAATTTAAGTTGACCGCCATTCATTATCTCCTCATGAGTAATGTATGTGCGGTTAATTTTTTTACCATTGAGCAATAATTCTTTGATATAAATATTTTTATCCGAAAGATTCTCCGCTGTTATCTTAAACGATTTTCCATTTTCTAAATTGATTGAAGCTGAATTAACTGCAGGGCTTCCGATAACGTATTCATTGCTTCCCGGTGCAACCGGATAAAATCCCAAAACACTGAAAATATACCAAGCTGACATTTGACCACAATCATCATTACCGCATAGACCGTGAGGTTCGGGTTTATACATCGTATTGACTATCTGATGAATACGTTCTTGAGTTTTCCAAGGAGCTCCTGCATAATTATACATATAAGGTACATGGTGCGATGGCTCATTACCATGAACATAATTTCCAATCATTCCTACACGTGTAACATCTTCACTTTCGCCGAAATATTTTTCAGGCAGATCAACTGTGAAAAGAGAATCGAGCCAAGTGATTAGATTATCATTTCCTCCGAGGAGATTTATAAATCCTTTTATATCTTGAGGAACATATAGTGAATAATTCCAAGCGTTACCTTCAATATAACCTTGTCCCGAAACACTTAATGGATCAAATGGAGTTTTAAATGAACCATCTGTGTTTTTTGCTCGCATGTAATGTGTCTCAGAGTCATAAATATTTTTAAAACTTTCTGCACGTTTAGCGAAAATTTCAGTTTCATTTTTTTTGCCAAGTTTTTTAGCAAATTGATATATTGTCCAATCATCAAAAGCATATTCTAATGTTTTAGAGGCGGAATTTGAAGAGATATTTTCGGGCACGTAACCATACTGTTTATATGCGCCAATACCATCATTAATATCATAGTTAGCACTCGATATGACTGCCTCAAATGCTTTATCCTTATCGAATCCTTCAATCCCTTTCATATAGGCATCAGCAATTACAGGGACTGCATGATAACCGATCATACACCAATTCTCATTTGCCCAATGGGACCATATTGGTAAGATATGATGAACGCTTTGCTCGTAATGTGCAATCATCGAATTAACAATATCGCTTGTTCGTTTCTGCTGAACGATTGTATACAGTGGATGAAGTGCTCTATACGTATCCCATAATGAAAATGTTGTATAGTTATCTGAGTTAGTATTTTTATAAATATTTTGGTTAAGTCCGCGGTACTCTCCATTTACATCTGAAAACACAACGGGATTAAGGAATGCATGATACATTGAAGTATAAAAATTCTCCATCTTTATTTCATCTGCATCTATTGTTATTTTTGATAGTTCTTTATTCCATTTATCTTTTGCTTCCGATACGATTTTATTAAAATCCCAACCGGGAATTTCTGCTTTAAGATTTTCGATTGCGTTATTTGAGCTTACTCCGGAGATTCCAACTTTAACTAAAATCTCTTCTCCCTCATTTGTATCGAAATCGAAATAGCATTTTATCTTGGAGCCGGCACGTTCGGGGAAGTTATTGTTTTCATTAAATCTCCTCCAAAATCCTTTATAGAGCATCTGTTCTTCATTTCTGAATCCATAAGATTTGAATGGTTTAGAAAACTCAATTGCAAAATAAATATATCGAGTACGAGCCCAACCATTTGTTTGACGATAACCTGTGATTAATGTGCTATTTTCTTTCCTAACGAATGACCAAACATTTTTATCATCATAATTATAGATGCCATAAGTGAGATCGAGGATAATATGAGCAGAATCGGATTTAGGAAAACTATATTTATGAAGTCCGGCATGAGTTGTAGCTGTGAAAAATGCATCAATATTATAATCATCCAATTTAACCGAATAAAATCCTGGGGAAGCTTTTTCATTTGCATGAGAGAAACGAGAACGGTAACCGCTCTCAGGATTATCTTTCGTTCCGGGATTTAAAAGTAGTTTTCCGATTGTTGGCATTATTAATAAATCTCCAAGATCCGAATGCCCTGTACCATTAAAATGAGTATGTGCGAACCCAACTATTGTATTATCACTATATTGATAACCGGCGCAGTATTTATAAACATCGGGATTATAATTTTTCCCATAGCTAAATAATACTGAATCAGTTTCAGGGCTTAATTGTACTAAACCAAAAGGAACCGCTGCACCGGGGAAAGTGTGTCCCATATCGTCAGTTCCTATTAATGGATTTACGTAATCAACAGGAGTTCTATTCTGAGCGGTTAGATTTTGATTCAAGCATAGACTTACAGTTACCAAAAGCAATACAATTAATTTTTTCATTTTATTTATCTTCTTCGATTTTACTTATTTTACAATAATTAATTTTTTAATTGAACTATATTCAGGAGTTTCTATTTTATAGAAATATACACCGCTCGATAAATTATCTGCATTAAAAGCAATTGAGTGCAATCCGGTGCGTTTATTTTCGTTAACTAATTCAGTAACTATTTCTCCAAGAGTATTATATATTTTCAATGAGACATGTGTTTCTTTGGGAAGGTAATACTCAATATTTGTAGATGGATTAAAGGGATTTGGATAATTCTGATATAATTGAAATTCGTTAGGAATAATAATTTGATTTTGCACAAAAACAGGGTTAGGGTCAACTATTTTAATATCATCGAACGAGAGTTTAATTCCTTTTAAATCGTTGTGCTCGGCGACTACTTGAAATGATATTACTTCTTTCCAATCAAATTTTCCTTGGGTGCTATACCACTGCTCGTTATCCCAAGAGCCGGTCTCAGAAAAATTAGTTAATGGAATTTGAACATGCTGCCAAGTACCATCAAATTTTACTTTTGATTTATCAATTGTTACTGCATTACGCCAAGGGTGATCTTCATTATCAAGCTTTGTATCTACAAAGCGGATTTCAAAGCGCGTTTCTTGTGAAGCTTTAAACCAGAAATCGAGCGTAAATCCTTTTGAAGCGAGATAACTGAAATCTCTTTTCTTTTTAAAACTATAATTAAAATTTCCATAGCGATCGGAATTTTCCCAAGTCAAATAAAAATCGCCATCCTTAGGAGAATCAGTTTCATAAAGCTTTAGTACGCCACCACCATAATCAGAAAAATAAAATTGAGAATTTAGATAGTCATCATATAAAATAATTTCTGATGAATCAGGAATAAATAAATCAGTCTTTTGAGCAGGTGGATTAAAGCCGAGAGCATTAATCATTGGAATGTTTAGATCATAATCAAAACGTTCTAATGAATTTTTATTAAAGATTCCAAAGCCCCCTTTATAATCCCATGCAGTCCATGACATACCTAGCTGTTCAAGATAATTTTTAATAATTAAATACCATGCGATACGATCATTTGGGGCGGAATTAATCATAAATACACCAAACTCACCGCAGAAAACAGGAACGTTCCTTTTTTTAGAAAAATCTGAAGCTATATCTAAAAGTTTTCTTACTTCAGAAATTTTTCCATTGATTTTATAATCGTTATAAGACCATTTTAACCATGTCGTCTCTAACTCCGGCGGCATTGATGGCATTCTTCCTTCATCATAAGGGAATGGAATATTTCTTACTAATTCCATGGATGGATCAGACCACGTAGCTCCTTGATGTGTAAAAAGGAATGGATCATAAAAATGATATGTATAAATTAAATTATTATCTTCATAGACAGGCATTTGATCTAAGCTATTATAACTATTAAAATTTGAGCCACCGATTATAATCGTATGTTTAGTATCAATTTTTCTAATAGCATCAACAACTTTCTTCTGTGCAATATTCCAATCGGCTTCACTAATTCCATGCGGTTCATTAAGAATTTCATAATAGATAAGATTCGAGCGGTTTTTATAATGATCAGCCATCTGTTTCCATATAGGCACTAATATTTCTGCTATATTGGGTTCGGTTGGTTGAATGGGATCGAATGTGTGATTATCTAATATAAGATTCAGTTGAAGTTCTTCTGCCCAATCGATAATTTTATCGAGGAAGAAATAGCATAAAGGATCAATAGTATAATTAGGTGAGCCGCTTGTATAATAATTAAGATTAATCGGGAGACGAATTACATCAGCTCCAAGCAACTTAATATTTTCCATATCTTTTTTACCAAAAGCTCCGAAGTTGAGTTTATCAATTTCATTTCCTTGTTGCATCCACATCGTAAGATTGAATCCATGCTTAAAAGGGGGTTTAGGTTGTGATTGAAGAGGTGAAAAAAATATTAAAAATAATAGAAAAATAAGAAGAGGTTTTCGCATGAAAGTTTCCCGAATGTTGTGATTCTACTTTGTACTAATTTGTTCCTTTAAAAAGTATTTTGAAGGTAGTTCCTTCATGTTTTTTACTTTTTACTTCAATAACTGCATTGTTAATATGACAATATCTTTTGACTAATGCTAATCCCAAGCCATTACCTTCAAAACCTCTTGTGTAGCCTTGTTCTTCTTGTTGGAAAGGAGAGAATAACATCGGAAGAAATTCATCACTCATTCCTATCCCAGTATCCTTTATTTCAACAAGTATTTTGTTATTTAATTCTTCAAGTGATATTTGAACAAACCCCTTTAGTGTGAATTTAATGGCGTTATCAATCAAATTGGCAAAGACTTGATTAATGCTATATTCATCTGCAAATATTTTTACATTACTTCGATTTTTTGAATAGATTAAACGAATGCCTTTAGCTTCAGCACTTCTTTTATATTCAGTATAAAGTGGATCTATCACTAAGGAATCCAAATCAATTTCCTTTAACTTCGGTTCATAAAGCCCTGATTGAAGTTCAGACATATTGAGTATTGAATCGATTGTTCTAATAATTCTTTTTGAAGCACTTTCTACACAGGGGAATAGTTCGTTATATTCTTTATCTACTTTGTCTCGAACAATTTCTTCTATTAAATTTAAACTGCTTAGAATAACATTAATAGGAGTTCTTATTTCGTGTGACATCTGATTCAAAAATTCAGTTTTAATTAGGTCTGATTTTTCTGCAATCTCTTTCGCTTTTACAAGCTCAATTTGATTTTCTTTCTGTTTAGTAATGTCATTAATTGTTGTAATAAAAATGTATGGTTTACCATCTTTATCTCTTTGAAGAACAGTACTAATATCTGTCCAAACGATATGCCCATCTTTATGGATATATCGTTTTTCCCATCTCGCTCTATTTTTTCTTCCGGCTACTATCTCTTTTACTATTTCTTCGTTATATGGAATATCATTTGGATAAGTCAGTTCTCTCCAATTTTTATTTACTAATTCGTCTTTTGTATATCCTAAGGTATCTGCGTATGCATTATTCATTTCCATAAAGCCATCTATGCTTGTAATAGCAATTCCGACAGTAGCATTCATAAATACTTCTTTGAATCTTTCCTGTGTTTCTTTAAGTGCTTCTTCATTCTTGAGACGGGAAGAGATGTTTTTTATAGCAACAAGGTGAACATGTGTATCATTAAGTTTGAAAAATCGTCCTGTTATTTCAACCGGAAAAATAGAACCATTTTTTCTTTTGTGATAACGAATTGGAATTTTAATTGCATGATCCATCAAGTTATCAAAACTTTTTGTTACTTTTTCTGTTTTCTCCGGCTCGGCAGAGAGATCAGTATTCTTAAGGTGTTCCAATTCTTCTTTATTATAGCCGTACATTTTACAGGCTACATCATTCGACTGTAAGAGCGCACCATCTTCATTCCTTATTAAAAAGATAGCATCAGTTATTGATTCGAATAACGTAGTATATAATTTTTCGGCATTTTCTAAATGACCAAATTCAAAATCTTTACTCATTCTAATCCATTAAATGTAAACTGAAAAGTTAAGCTTTTCTCTTTTTTCGCTTCTTACATCAATTCTTGAGTTATTTATTACGCAATTTATTTTTTTAACATAAGCCTGAATAATTACATTTTCAATGCAACTTATGTAATAACCTTGTGCCTCCTGCGGGAATGGTTCTAATATTATTTCTAAATATTCTTTAGAAATCTAATCACAAAAATTCCAGGATAGTTCACCGGGAACTATTCACCACTTAATTATCGAATAAAAATCAAAAAATTTTAGTTCCAACTTAATCAAAACACTCTTCCATTTCGGAATCGTACTAATGAATAAGTATTAAGTAAAACTGTAAAAACGAGTAATACAACTATATTTGTATAGACAGATGATAATGGAGCATTCCGCCAAAGAACACTTAAAAATGCTTCTACCGACCAATATGTCATTGTTGCTTTTGATCCGGTTTGCATCCATTCAGGCATAAACTGAATCGGAAACCAAGAACCACCAAGTGCAGACATAACAAGTATTAAAAGTGTACTTACGCCATTGGCTTGGCTTGCAGTTTTAGTAGTTGATGTAATTAACATTGCAAAAGATACTGCAGCCATTGCCGATACGATTATAATAATCATTAGGTTAAAAAAATTGGAAAATATATCGATATCAAAGAATGCCCATGAGAAAACAAAGAGAACCAAAAGTTGAATTACCCCAAGCATAGTTGAATAAATATATTTGCTCCAAAGGATATCCGCCCTTGAAACAGTCATGCAAAGAAGTCTTTTTAATGTACCTTCCTGCTTCTCTTCAAAAAGAGATGAAGCTGCCCCTGTAATAGAAAAGAGCAAAAACATAATTGCCCATCCGCCGACTGATCTCGTAAGTCCCGGATTGGTAATCTCTTTACCAACCAATTGTTCATTTTCAAACTGAATAATATTACCCATAAAATTAACTTCGGCACTAGTATCTGAAGAACTACTGAATAAGGAGGAAGAATCAACTTTTGTAAGGTTTTGCATAATCGAATCAGAATCAACGCCAAAATATTTAGTAACGGTTCGGGACATATCTCTGTAAAACCGTGCAGTACTATCACCCCCAATATAATTGATTGCTTTCCTTTTCATTATGATGGGCATCACCTTTGGAATCTGAGTCATAATGGTTTGCTGCATTGCGCCTTGAACAATGGCGGATTCGATTTCATTCTTTGGATCGTAGTAAAACTTGAACTTAAGAGCAGATGATGTGTCGAGAAAAAAATCTTTAGGCATTACGATAGCAGCCATAATCTTTCCTGTACGAACGAATTCCTTTGCTAATTCTTCATCAATAAAAACAGAATCATTAGAATTTTCCGGTAAATATTTTTTAATCATTCTAAGCGATTTAGAAGTGTCGAGTTTAGATTCAATTAAATCAGCTACAATGGAAGTACTATTATTTACTAGAATTATATCGGTTTTCCCACGCGGACCGCCTCCTTTACCGCTGAATACATTGCCAAAAATTACAATTAATAACATTGGGACTATAAAAGTCAAAATAAATGCCGGTTTATCATTAAAAAATCTTACAATATCTTTTACAATTAGGTGGTATATATTTTTCAATCTCTTAAACTCCTTCCTGTTAAATTAAGGAATACGTCTTCCAAGGTGGCACGACTAACTTGGACAAATTCGTTATGAATCTCTTCCTCTTCTAATCTGATAAAAGTTTTTGAATGCTGTTTGAATTTTTCATTTACGATTAATTCATAATAAAAATCATGTTCAGATATTATTCCCATATCACTAATTGACCTAATTCGGTCTTGAGTGAATGCTGTTTTTTGAATCTTAATTGTTTCTTTTTGTTCGAGCATGTTTATTAAGTCTACTAATGTTCCTTGCGCAATAATTTTACCATTATCGATAATTGCAAGACGTGAACATAGACGTTCTGCTTCTTCCATATAGTGAGTAGTATATAAAATTGTTTTTCCTTCTCTATTTAAGTTGTGCAGCATTTCGAATATTGCATTACGAGATTGAGGATCAACTCCCACTGTTGGTTCATCGCAAAGTATTATGTCAGGATTATGAAGAAGACTAACTGCAAGATTAATTCTCCGTTTCATCCCACCAGAAAAATCTTTCACCGTATCTTTTTTTCTATCGGATAGCTGAACTAATTCCATTACTTCGTTTATCTTATTCTCAAGTTCATTGCCAGAAAGATTAAATATTCTTCCGAATAATTTTAAATTTTGATATGCCGAAAGTTCTAAATAGAGTGCTATATCTTGTGGAACATATCCAATTTTTTTTCTTAATTGAGTATTTTCAACAGTTATCACTTCGCCATCAATTGAAACTTCGCCGAGTTCTGGTTCTAAGTAGCCAATGATAGTATTAATCAAGGTTGTTTTGCCTGCACCGTTTGGACCTAATAGCCCGAAAAATTCCCCCTTTTCAATATTCAGAGAGATATTATCCAATGCAGTAATACTATCAAAAGATTTTGTGATGTTCTTAATTTTTAACATAAGCACCGTTTTTAATTAATAAGACAATATAAAACAAAAAAGAGACAATTATTAGACGTGTACTTCTAAAGATAGTTGGAGGATGTTTTTAGCTCAAATATCAGTTGTTTAAAATAGGTACCACGAATCAGTAGAAACAAAATGCTATATTTGCTAATAAAAAAATAATGGATAAATGAATACAAATGTAACCCCCGTAATCTTAACAGCATCAGAGCTTGAAGTTCATTATGGTGAAAATATTATTCTTGATAAAGCTTCTCTAAGCATTCACGAAGAGGATAGAATTGGACTTGTAGGGAGGAATGGCGCAGGTAAATCTACTTTCTTAAAAATTATTTCCGGAGAGCTTGTTCCTGATTATGGGGAAGTGGCAAAGCGAAAAGATTTACGCGTTGGTTTTCTTTCGCAGGAATTTTCATTAAATGAGTCAACAACTGTTTTTAATAATATTCTTGATGGGGCAGATCATATTAAGAAGCTTGTTTCTGAGTATGAAGCATTAGACCCACATGCAGAAGACCGGCATATAATAGAAGAGAAAATTAATTTAGTTGACGGATGGAATCTTGATCGCAATATTGAGCTGATGATTAAATCGCTTAACTCACCCGAAGGAGAACGAGAAGTAAGATTACTTTCAGGTGGAGAAAAAAGAAGAGTAGCTCTTTGCAGGGCACTTATTTCGCATCCCGATTTATTAATCTTAGATGAACCGACCAACCATCTTGATACAGATTCCATAGAGTGGATTGAAAACTTCCTCTCAGGTTATAAAGGTACTTGCATATTCGTTACACATGATCGCTATTTTTTGGATCGCATTGCCGATAGAATTGTGGAGCTTGCTAATGGAGTTTTTTATTCGCATCAAGGAAATTATACTGATTACTTAGTGAATAAAGCAGAGCGGCAGGCGATTAGAGAAACTGAAGAACAGAAGAGACAGAGCTTTCTTAGGCGTGAACTCGAATGGGTTATGAAAGGTCCGAGAGCCAGACGTACAAAAGCTAAAAGCCGTTTAGACCAATATCACGAAATTGCTTCACAAAAAGATATTGAAATAGAAATTGATGTCGAACTTATAATCCCCCCCCCCCCTCGCCTTGGTAATAAAGTTGTTGAACTTAAAAATCTTGGCGTGGAAATTGGCGGTAGAAAATTATTTGATGGACTTAATTTCCTTTTTGATCCAAAAAGAAAACTCGGAATTGTAGGTAAGAATGGGGTTGGAAAAACTACTTTGCTAAAACTTATACTCGGGCAGATAGTTAATTATAAAGGCAAAATAGATATAAGCGAAAATGTGGAATTTAATTATGTCGATCAGTCGCGTGTTTTATTAAATGACGAGGATACCGTAATAAAAGCAATTGGCGAGGGAAGTGAATCAATTAAATTTGGTAATGGACAAATTAGTATTTGGACTTATCTTAGGAGATTTCTTTTTACCGATGATCGTATAAATACTTTTGTGGGAAGACTATCGGGAGGGGAGAGAAGCCGCTTAACTCTTGCTAAAATATTGAAGAAGGGTGGAAATTTTTTGATTCTTGATGAACCAACTAATGATCTTGATCTGCCTACACTTCGCATTCTCGAAGAAGCAATAATTAATTTTGATGGATGCGTGGTAGTCGTTAGTCATGATAGATATTTCCTAAATCGGATTTGCAATGGAGTACTCGCTATTGAAGAAGATGGTAAAACATTTTTTAATGAAGGCAATTATGATTATTATTTAGAAAAAAAAACAGAACGTAAGAAGGAAAATGAACAACCCAAAGTGTCGATTAAAAAAGAAGATACAAGAATAAAAATCTCAACAAAAAAACTTACCTGGAAGGAAGCAAAAGAATTAGAAACAATGGAAGAAAATATTTTAGATTCAGAAGCAGAAGTGGAACGAATTGAAGCGATATTTGCAGCTCCCGATTATCATATAAAATATGCGGCGATGACAAATGAATTAAATGCTGAGCTAAATCAAGCAAAAGAGAAAGTAGATCTGCTCTACAAGAGATGGGAAGAATTAGAAACTATAAAGAGAGGAGAATAGTAGTATCTAATTGTTTCTAAATAATAATAACCAAAATGGCATATTATATGTTGTTTATATGTATCTTCGAGGGTGGTTATAAAAAGTATTAGTGTTATTCTTAAAAACATACTGACCGATTTATCGTTTAAAAATTATTCTAACGCAGATATTACTAAATTGGTTCACATATCCCGTGCGATTTTAGTTTCTTATATCAGAAACTCATTTTCCTCTGCCGTATCATTATGCCATAAACAGGGCATTTCGATAAATGATATCGCCATCGATTGTATTGCGGAAGTTTTTCAACAAACCGAAAATAATCATATTCCTAAATTAGAAAGCTATTTTTCCTCTTTACGAAGCCCAATCTCAGAAATGCCAGATAAAGAAATCTTTCTTACATGGAAAGCATTACTTATAAAAATCGCCAAAACACAGATTGCCCACACTTATGCTCAATATGATCCTTCCGGATTTAAAATCCAAAGAAACATAAAAGAGGTTATTGCTCACATCGAATTTTTTAATTTATATAAAAATGTAAACGGAATTTTCCTAATTATACCAACTTATGAATTATTTAATAGTCTTCCTCCTATTAATGCAGAAGATATCGAAAGTGATTTCCTTTTTGCAGTCAAAGAAGAAAGAAACACTAAGAATTTATTGAAAATATTACACGATCTTTTAATTGAACAATCTCGATTTAGGAAAGAAATAAAACTAACTGAGGCTGTGAAACTCTTCAAAAAAGTATTTAATTATACTTCAGATGACCTTCATTACGATGAAGAATATTCGGAATTTAGTTTGGCAAATTCATTTGCAGAAGAAATAGAATTGGAACAGATTTGTTCAAAAGTATTGGAAAATGTTAAAGAAAAAATTCTTGTTAATTATTTATTCAAAGGAAAACTTACAACCACACAAAGCGAAGCAATTTATTTAACAATCGATAATTTAGTATTGGATTGGCGCAATTCAGGGAACAATAATAGTTCACTTTATGAACACTTTAAGAAATTTATGGAAATTAGTGAAAGTGAATATGAATTACTAATAAAAGCCAAGATTGAGTATTTGGTAAAAATAACTAAAAGAGAATTTTCACTTTATCTTTTTTCTAATGAAAAATGAGATGAATATAATTCTGCAATCGGGGTCTTTCGGTACAATAACAATTATATATGAAAGCATATATGCACATAGATGATAACATATTAGAAAAATTGGTTTTAATGAATGAAGAATTTTCCAATGATGAAAAAAAAGAAATATTCATCCATTTGGAGGAGTGTGCCTTATGCAGAGAAGCTTATGAGACATATAAGAAACTATATTTTGAAATAAATGATGAAATTGATAAGTCTCCAACGGAAAACGATATAGAATTAGCTGATCGAATTAAAAGAATAATTAAAGGGAATCAAAAACAGAAGTTATTATTTGGTAATGAATCTGCGGTAAGGATTTATGAAGGGAGAGCGGAGATAACACGTAAACCGAAATTATTTACACTTCCGAATATTTATTTTTTCGTAAAAAATTATCCTTTAATTTCATTCGGGTTTTCTATTGTTGCATCTTTGGCGATTGCGTTTTTAGTAACAACTTATAAAAGCAGTATAAAAGATATGAATCCGGTTTCCCTTGATAATAAAAATGGAGTATTGCAGGCATTTAATAGTGAAGGCGAAATGATTTGGAGCAAGCCCACCGGTTCTAAAAGCGGAAATGAAGATATAGATTCATTAATGAGGTGGCATGGATTTGTTCAGGGAAAATATGTTAGTTTATTAGATATTGATGATGATGGAAAAAAAGAAGTGCTAATGACTCGTTTTGGAGAATCGGATACTTTTGTTGATGGGTACTTATATTGCTTCAATAATGATGGTACTCAAAGATGGGTTGCCTCACCGGAGGACTCAAAATTTAATTATGCACCAAAATGGACCAGAACTTCATGGCGTTTCGATGATTTCTTTACAGTAAAAACAAAATCAGGAATAAGATTATTTGTAATTGCTCACGTAAGAGCTTTTGCAGGAGCGGTCGTATCTTCGCTTGATCCGGAAACCGGAGAGATTACTTCCTCAATTTATCATAGTGGTAATTTTTCATGCAAGTCATGTTTTGATGTTGATAAAGACGGCGAAGATGAAATAATTATCGGTGGGACAAGCAGTTATGATAAACCAGTGATAGTGATACTAAAATCTGATTTATTAATGGGTGAGATGCCAAGTCTTAAAAATTCCAAACCGGAAATTAAAGGCAATTCGCTTTACTATATAGTATTGCCTATAAGTAAAATGGAAGAATTGGTTAAATATCCTTCCCCGCCTAATGTAGCTTTAATTATGAAAACAAATGATGACGGATTTTCAGTTCTTGCAAATGAGAGATTCATAACATATAATAATACTATGCAGCTTCCTTATGTATTTGATAAATCTTTCAAATGTTTAGATGTCTCCATGGGTAATTCTTATGGATATGCTTATGATGATTATCTTAAGGATGGAACATTCAAAATTCCATTTAAAGAATATAAGAAGGAATTAATCGATTCTGTAAAATATTGGGATGGTGATAAATTAGTAGATTATCCGACCAAGAATAAATATTGGAATCAAGAAATTAGGCTACCGAAATAACCGTCTCTAAAAAAAATATTTTCTAAATTTTCCGCAGAAGAGACCTTTCGGTACAATTACAATAGTGATAAAAAATGCTTTATGGTTTTTTAAAAAGAAATTGACAAATCTCTAAGTGGATTGGGGTAACTTTTTAAGATAAAATTTAG
>Ga0172380_10001809_pt1 | contig 35996 bp, 36 predicted proteins | sample Leawe162metaG_FD_119747 | JGI IMG/M metagenome (GOLD analysis project Ga0172380, IMG submission 119747) | Leachate microbial communities from a municipal landfill in Southern Ontario, Canada - Leachate well 162 metaG | ecosystem: Engineered > Solid waste > Landfill > Unclassified | place...
AAGTCAGAAAAGTGATGATCTGGAACGTACTCGTCAGCAACCTCAATAACTGGAGCTTTGTTGATAAATCGTGAAACATCAATCTTTCCAACCATCATAGCGCCGCTATTTCGAGTTCGACCGTAGCTTCCACGGTTTCCACCGCCAAAACCACCATTTCGTCCTCCCATTCGGCTACCACCTGAAGAACCTCCTGATGATCGTCCGCCGCCAAAACGGCTTCCGCTTGAAGGTCGTCCTGATCCTGATCCATATCGATTTCCGCCGCCAAAAGAACCTCTTGAAGTGTACTCGCCAGGAGCATTGTCCCTATCCCCTGACTTTGCCGGAGCACGGTCTGAATATGGACGTGGGGCACCGCCGAAACGGCTTCCACCAGCGCGAGATGCAGTATGATGACTTGCCGGAGCAGCACGACCAGCACGATCGCCAGCACTACTACTGTGACTAGGACGGGCCGTGTGGCCTGCACTATGACTTGGACGAGCTGTATGGCCAGTTGTATGGCTGCTTGAACGAGGAGCGTCAGTATGACCACTCTTGCTAGTACTGCTGTGTCCTTCCTTCTTGTGGGGAGCACCCGAAATGTCAGAAGGCGAACTCTTTTTCGACTTCCCAAAACCAAATAACTTTTTAAACATGAAATGTGTTACTGAAATATCCGAGCTCAGAATCTATAATAAATATATGGAGATGTCAAGAGCTAGAACGAAAGAGCCATTTAACCGGCAAAACGAGAAGAAACAAAAAATCCAGCTTCAGAATACAAAATATTCACCTAAAAGGATAGCAAACGTACTAAAACTTCTACAAATGAAGGGATAGATACGAGATAACCCACCACAAAGGTCCTCCAAGAAATATCACCGAAATGGCTGATATTTTTTTGGATACATAAAGAGCTACAAGAAGACCAGACATCACTATTGCTCCAAAAAACGCACCCTGCGATTGCATCACAAAAAACTTAATGGCACTCGCGGTAATAAGTCCAAGTACGAGTGGCCTAAGCGCAAGCTCAACTCTTTTTAAAATCTGAACCTCTCGATGTTTTTCGAAATAAAACGACCCAATTCGCATCGTAATAAGTGACCCAGAGTAAATTCCAGCAAGCGCCACGAACCATCCTAATATACCCGCAACCATATAGCCAATTACGCCACTCATCGCCATATTAGGACCAGGAACAAACTGTCCAATGACATACGCATCAATAAAGTTTTTTGCACTCATCCAATGATGAACATCTACGACAATACGCTGCAGTTCTGGAAGCGCACCAAACGCACCACCAAATGAAATAAAGCTAATCTTGAAGAACGCAAAAAATATATTAACGTAAGTCATTATGCGAGAAATTCAGTTAAGAGGCAGAGAATGAGTCCGCTAACCAACGTAAGTAAAAACGAAACACCTGAAAGAATTGAGATTGCCACAAAAATAAATACGAGGATTCTCGAAACATATTTCAAACGAGGCAGAGGGCCGGAGAGATGGTGCCCATTGATACCAGCAAAAAGCTGCGCAATAAATACCGCAAAAATTGCAATCGACGCGATTGAAAAACCGAGAAAAATTTTCGCAATATCAGGCTGATCAATAGGAACAAACAAAAGGATGATGAGCGCCAATAAAGCTCCAGGGGCAACGAGGGCTAGAACGCCCAATATACCACCTAAATTCCCGAGTAATTTATAACCAATATAGGCAGAAAGATTTGAGATATTTGATCCAGGCAAAACCGAGGCAATGGTATATATTTGATGAAATTCATCGTTGGTAAGCCATTTTTTATCATGAACAATAATGTCTCGAACCAACATTGCTCGTCCTGCGCCGCCAAAAGACAACGCACCAATTTTCAGACAAACAATCAACCATTCTTTGAGAGTTGGATGATTATGAGAAATATGTGTCGTCATTGCGCGTACTATAAAGTAAGTGCCATCTGTTTGTAAATCGCCTTTCCTGTTCCCAGCTCCTCTCGCAATCAAAATAGGTCCAATTACAATAACCAGAGATACAAGCCACAGAACCTTCGCTTACTTCCCCATATAACGTCTCCTCTGCTCTTCAGAAAGTCTCTCAATCGCATATCGAAGCATCGTTCTCGGCATAGTTTTGTAATGCTCGTCGAGGAATTGGAGTTCGGTTTTTTCACCACATCGCTTCCCTACTTCTCGAAGCATCCAGCCGACAGCTTTTTGAATCAAGTCGTGTGTATCATGCAAAAGCATCCGCGCAATTGCTAATGCATCAGTAGCATCTCCATCTTTGATATACGCAAACGTCGAAATAATAGCTATCCGTCGCTCCCACAAAGACTTCGAATGAGCAAGCGTTGTGAGTATTTTTTTACTGCGATCTTTGAGAAATTCTCCAACGATATATCCCGCACTCGAATCCACCAAGTCCCAATTATTAATCCACTGCGTATTCGCGAGATAAAAATTATATATAGTCTCACGCACCTCATCGCTCTTCGCCTTTTGAAATTGAATAACCAAAATAAAGAGAGCCAGAAGCCGAAATTCATGCTCCGGCGAATGCAACAACGTCTCGATATCCGCGAGCGACAGCCCAGCATGCGTTCGCGAAACCTTCCTCAAAGAAGGAACCGTCACACCAATAAACACATCCCCTTCACCATACTGCCCCGGTCCCGTCTTAAAAAACCACACCGAATTCTTCGCGCGCTCGGTAGTTCCCAGCGAACGGACTTCTTGTTGCAATGAATGAAGTTCAGAGTGAGTCATGGAGAAATAATACTAGAACCTAGAAAAATGGCAACAGGGAGAGTAAAATACAAGTCATGATACGAAAAATTATCGCCATCGGCGGCGGAGAAATCTCAAAAGGCGAAACACTTACCATCGATAAGCGAATTATAGAGCTCTCCGGAAAACCTCATCCAAAAGTACTTTTTATTCCAACCGCCAGCTCTGACAATGAGGCATATTGTCAGAAATTTTCTAAATATTATGGAGAAAAGCTCGGCGGAAAAGTATCGACACTTCTCCTCTATTCAAATCCAAAAACCATTTCGAAAAAGGAAATTGAAAATAAAATTCTCAATACAGATATCATCTACGTCGGCGGAGGCAACACATTAAAAATGATGAAACTATGGCGTCGACTTGGCATAGATAAACTCCTCGAGAAAGCATGGAAACGCGGTATCGTCCTCTGCGGAATCAGTGCTGGAGCCATTTGCTGGTTTGAAAGTGGACATAGTGACTCCATGTCATTCTACAATTCCAAAAAGTGGGACTATGTCAAAGTTCGTGGCTTGGGGTTCGTGAAAGGCATTATGTGCCCTCATTATAACAGTGGAACTAATGGCGTACCACGAGAGAGAAAGTTTCAAGAAATGATAAAAAAGACTGGAGGTACTGGCATAGCCATTGATGAGGGCTGTGCCGTAGAATTTACAGATAAATCGTACAAAATTATAAGCAATAAGCCGAAGCTGGGTGCTTATGAAATTAGAAGAAACGAAGGAAAAGTAATTGAGGGGCGAATGCGTAACCACACTTAATCAATAAACCTAATTATGTTTGTCTGCATCAAGCATGACGACGAGAAAGAGACATAAAAAGGTAGTGTCAGAAAAAAGCATCATTCCGCACTCAATTGGCAACTCGCAAGTAAAAGAATAGTAGAGATTACGACAATCAAAGAATTGAAAGACCGTCTCGAATCAGATTTTTTAATTACAACAATAGATTTATTCATCGATACACTGAAGCAATACAGCGCCATTAAAGCAAAGGACGTTTCCCAGAAATAAAAGGCGATACCAAGATAATCCACGATATACTCATCCCCTCCCTCATTTCTATAAAAAGTATGTAATTGCAAAGACTGAAGCCCAAGAATAAAACCGGCAGCTGCCCAATACATTCCTGCTCGATATTTACCACTATTAATCAGCATCAAGACAACAACCAATGTTATATTTGAAAACCAGGCAAACTGACCGACAAAAACCCCTAAAAAACCGCTCGCCAAAACATTATATCCATACCAAACCAAACTTTCATTCGGCCAACCCTCATCATACTTCAAGATAATTGCAGGAGCGCTAAGCGCAACAAAATACGATAATAAAGATGCCCAGTATAAAATCTTTGTTTTCATAAATAAATCTTTAAAAGGATATCTAACAATTTTATGGAGTGCAACTCCATGAAATATTCCTATTTTACAGTACTTCAAAGTTGGCTAAGCTTGTGGGTCTAGTACCCATCTATCATCCCTTTTCCTCCCAATGTTCAACACCTTTGTCTTGCAAATACTTGGCATAATCAAATCCTTCCGGAGAAACCCCGACAACCTTCTCTACTATACCATCAGCATTTAGAACCCAAATATTATTTTTATCTTTCAGGTAATACTCGGGATACGCCGGGGAAAATTTATCAAAATCTTTAAAAACAAAAACAATTCCAAAAGTAATTTTGTCAGCCCCTTCAATCTTAAGCATCTTCTGGCCTTCAGCCAAATAAACACCATTTTTGTCCGTAAAATATTGTTCAGTCGCTAAACCGCCACCAGGCTGTATCGCCTCAAAAGTCTCGACATCCACTCCCGTAACCTCACTTAAAAATTCCTTACTTACTGTATAATAAAATCCTTTTGTAATCGGCACTTCTTCAGAAGAGCCAAAATAATATACCTTGCTCTTATCTTTAAAATAACCAACAATGGTCAAATTTTCGAACGTACTTGTTAACAGCTCAAGGGAGGTCAAGTCAACATAATCCAATTTTTTTATAATAATGTCGTCGCTCGTATAACCATAAGATTTCATCTGCTTTGCCATATAAAGATTTCCCCCATCCGCAAACAAAATAACACTTCCAAAATCGCCAATCAGTTTAAAATTATCGGCATGAAACAATTCAATTTTTCTAGGATTTTTGAAATCATCCAAGGCATAATAAAAACCATTTTTATCCTTCAAGAAAGATCCGATACTTGAATCATATACAGTATCAAACTTGGCTTTATCCAACGCTAATTGAACTTTATTCGGAGTTTTATCGGTCTTGTGATAAAGCGGATTCTCTTTGTCAGTCACATAAAAATTATTTTTATCTGATGCATACTGACTGATTATATCCGGATGAACCTCAAAAGTTTTGGCATCAGTACCTTCAAGAACCGTAAGCTTATGATCATATGTATCAGGAGGATAATTATATATTCTATTTGCATCCCTATAAAGTTCTGACTCGACCAACTCACATTCGTCTTTTCCATGGTCATTGAGCCCACAATTCGACGTCCCAAGCATTATTCTCTTAAAAGTGGAAGAATCCACTCCATCTGGAACTCCGTTCTCCTTTAATGTATGTCCGTAAAATTTCTGAAATCTATAAGCAAAATTTGCTTTTGAGGATAAGTTGCTCATAGAGACTAAATCATCATAAGAAAGCGATATGCCAGTACTAGCACCAGCGCTAGACACTACGAAATCAAGAACAATTTCAGCCATTTCTCCCCTCGTTAACAAATGATCAAATCCGGTAATGGTAAAAGGAATGGCCTTTTTTCCTGCCAAACTCTCAACATATTTTTCATACCAAGGATTACTGACTTTAGTATCCAGCCCTTTGGAAAGATTTCTAAAATTATAAATAATTTTACTTGCTTCGGCTAAAGATATATTCGCCTGAGGCTGAAAAGTTCCGTTCTTGTATCCATCCACGACCCCTTTTTCATGCGCACTACAAACATATCCAGCGAACCATTGATCTTTCACGTCACTAAAGCAATTAGTACCGCTTACGGGAACATGAGAATATCCAATAAGATTAAAATAACCCATAACTATCTTCAAAAATTCTGCTCTATTAATGAGATTATTCGGAAGAAAAGTCTTATCAACATATCCTTTGACGACACCAAGCTCATAAAGTGATTCAATACTCGAATAATAAAGCTGATCCTGATGAACATCCGTAAAATATTTCTTGGAATCACTGGAGGCATTGCAAGATAAACCCGCGCCAAAAAACACAAAAAAGCCAAAAAACAAGCAGAATAATTTTCTCATAAACAATAATTAAGAACGAGCACATTCCTATTACAGCACTTAGTCAAAAACTCCTCAAGAAAAAACCTTACTGGCAGTATTCATGAGACCATCCCTCAACCCTAGGGATGTGGGAATACAATCTTGTTAGTGTACGTGTTGGCTGAGCTTGTGGGTCTAGTACCCTTTATCTGGACTATTGGTGCCAGCTCAGGCTGAGCCGGATTCATCGTATCAGAGGTTGGAAAATGAGACAAATGAGACAGTGGTAGGGGTGGTTTTTGATGGAGACAAAAGATAGTTGACTAATATGATATTAGAATTATGGTATCTTAATATACATTTCATCTTTTGCAACGCATACGCCGTCTTTGATAGCGAAACACTCAACCCTATGAACTCCGGAAAATAAAGGTTTCTCACCTTCTCTTTTTTTATAACCTTGATCCTTATGAATCTCACCTCGAAGCTTTCCAAGACTCTTGGCTTCATTGCCAGAATTTTTTATCTTCCACATAACAGAGTATGTACCAGTAATGTCAGAATCAACTACGCGGTATACTGGTCGATGCTCTCTTTGAAGGTACAGCAACTTGCCTAAAAAATTCCCCATAAATCCATTTTGCTCGATCCATGTGTCGATTTTGAAAGTATGCCCTGACGGAGAATACTGTATTCCATACTTGGTCTGTAGATCCTCCTCTTCAGAAGAATATTCATCAAGAAAATCACGCACAGAAGTAACATATTTCGAGGTAGATAGTGTTTGAGACATAACAGGCCCTGCGAAATCCTCTCCGAAGAGATCTTGCCATAACTCTAGACTTCTGACTTCATCCTGCTCGCTATAGGCGTCCGCAGCAAGCTTGGAATAACGATGGATACAGTCCCTGAACTCGCGATAGTCCTCCTGAGGCAGGTTTCTATTAAAATTCTCTGATTCCAATACAGGATTCTTTACAACAGGAACGTTAGGATTAGCCTGCAGATAAACATCCAAACGAGATAAGAGCGTCACAAGTGAAGTAGGTAGATCCGAATACTGAATTACAGTCGCATCACTATTGGTAACAAGATTACCAATCATCGTCGTAAGAAAAATAGATTTAATATCAAATTCTCCCTTCGAATCTCGGAGGTATTTAATAAGGCGGATAACTTTGATTAGGTGCTTCTTTCCAGTAATCGCATTCTGGCGCTCAAACCACTCAGCGTAACCGTCGCCATCCGTTGGCTCGAAATCGTTAGTTATTTTATTCATGACGACCATTCCCACGCCCGAATCAATAGCTGGCACTAAATCGATATGAAAGTCACTTTCGTAGTCGATCGTTACGCAACGAGTTTTTCCCTTCGTATCAACCTTCTTCTCGTAACGCGATAATTTTCTGAGCTGCACAGCAAGTTTCCTTGGATAGTCTTCTGGCTCCCAGCCATCAACTTTTTTCATCTCAAAAAGAATATCTACGTCGAATTCTTTCTTCGAATCCACAGGCTTAATGATTGTTTCCTGCCTAAAAGATCCTTGAGGGGTGACACTGATAAAATAATCACCAAAAACTTCGTCGTTTTGTAAAAATCTCTTCATGACACCAATGCCATCCTTGGCTGTTTGAAATCTTGTGTCATTGAGATTCACGATATCTTTCAAAAAAGACCTAAAAGAACCCTCAAGCTTCATGCTAGTTTATGGATAGGAATAAATGATTCAGCCTCTTCTGTAAAAAATACCCCCAGATGTGACATTGCCTTACGAGCCTCGCTTTCGCCAAGTCCCTTTAGTGAAACGATGCCACTTATGTCATCCAGCTTATACTTACCCTTAGGAACAGGCGGACTGATTCGGATTACATTTGCGGAGCCAACAAGAAGCTGCGCGGTTCCCAAGGAAGCCGAAGATTGAGCACTCATAATGAGATCAACAATTGGAGATGCCCAGCTTAAGAGACCCATTGACTTCCTTTTAGCTGTTCGAATATCCACCGGTTCCGTGGTACACCCAATACTCAAAACCTTTATCTCATCTCTCGACCAATTCAGAACGCCAATGGCCTCAACAACGGCTGGTCCGACGGGATTATTTGCCCATAGACCTCCATCGACTAAAGGTATGCCTGATGCGGACTCATAAGTCGGAAAGTAAGTTGGAGCAGCGGATGCTGCAAGAGCTACTGTCCATGTCTTCGCTTTAAAATCCGTCAGAAACTTAGAATGATGAGCCGTTTTATAAACATGCACCTCTCCTGTCTCGAGGTTAAGGCTCGGAATAACAAGCCTGTTCTTACTTTCGCCAAGCTTGGAATCTCCAAATTTAGAAATCAGAGCTTTCTCGAGAGGACCACTGCTATACTTAGAATACCCAATTCGCCGAAGGGCACGTAAAAATAAATTTCCTTCAAAAATTTTAGGACCCAGTTGTTCATAAAATTCCAGAAGTTCCTTTGCGGAGAATCCCATGCCTAGGCCTAGTGCAATTATTCCTCCGGTGGAAGTACCAACGATGAGATCAAAATAATCGGAAATTTTCTTACCTGTAGTTTCCTCAATTGTGCAAAGAAAAGAAGCAGGAAAAACACCCTTGATTCCTCCTCCGTCGATTGAAAGGATTTTACGCATTATCGGATTTGATTTTTAATAACTCTCACAACGACACCATTCACCAAATATTGAGATGTTTGGATGTCCTCTTCATGAATTGTAATAGGAGGAATCTCATATGTCGACTCTGATACGAGACGAATTTCCTGCCTCTCCTCATCTCTGAAATACTTTTTAAAATTCGCAGCCCCATCGATCACGGATAACACATAATCTCGGTCTTTTGGCTGCTTCCTGCAATCTACGATGACGTAATCCCCTTCTTCGATACTGTCACCCAATACATTTGCCTTATTCAAGGAGTGTCCAACGGCCTTCACGGCAATCAAACCATCTACCTTCGATCTGCCTATAGCATTCTCGGAAATTTTTATATATCCGCTGATATCCTCTTGGGCAAGCTCGGTGGCAGGACCGCAATTAGCCGATCCCACTATAGGAATATTAAAGAAGTCACCTGAGAAAAAGGCTTTCGGCTTAGCGATCCGTGGACGCATACCTGAGTCAGTATAGAGTAGCTGCCCGTTTTTCTTAAGCTGATCGATGTGATAAATCACGGTTTGTGGATTCGCGATTCCGAGCTCGCGAGCAATCTCTCGATAACTCATTTTTGAGATATCTTTCCTCTTGGCAAGCTCGATAATTTTCGTCTGGTTTTCGTGCATTTTGCGTGATTGTAGCGGATACGTAGCCTATAATATTATAAGTATTTATAACTGTCAACGAATTTCATTTACAGCGTTGACACCAAAAAGAGAAAAGATTACATTATGTATGCAAGCATATCTTAACCCCATCGCAAATGTCAGATCGCAAAACGCACGACGCAGGACGAGACTCAAAGGATGGTCGTTTCATAACTGTTAAGGAGGCCAAGAGCCATCCTTCAACAACGACTGTCGAAAGAGTCCCAAATCCTGGGCGAGGAGACACGAAATAATTCTCTCTTCCTTCCTTGTTAATTGACAACTCGCCCTACCAAAATCGTGAAGAATATCCTTCTTCGCTGAAGCGCCCAACGCTGCAACTTACCCAACAATAACTACAAGTATCTACCTCACCCACTTGTATGGCATTTTGTTGGGATGCAAAACGGGCGCTTTTTTTGTGCCCAAAATCAGAGAATATACCACCATTTAGCTACTATTTAGATCATCACTAACCCCTTGCATATGACTACAGAAAATCTCTCCATCGTTAATGTTCCCGTATCCGACCTCCGCTTCGCCGAATACAATCCTCGTAAGCACAGCAAAGAACAGTCCGGCCAACTCAAAGAATCCCTGAAGCGATTCGGATGCGTAGATCCGATCATCTGTAACCGTGCGCCCGAACGCCTGAACGTGATCATCGGTGGACATTTCCGGGCCGAAGTAGCGAAAGAACTCAGCTACGCCACTATACCAGTCGTCTACGTCGATATTCCCGATCTTGAGCGGGAAAAGGAGCTCAATATTCGCCTCAACAAGAATACGGGAGAGTTCGATCTCGATCTTCTCGCCGAATTTGACGAGTCCTTTTTGGCGGATATTGGTTTTTCATCTGAAGAACTCGATGACATCTTCCCTGCCGAGACGAATATTGAACAATTTGATCTCGAAAAGGAGCTTGAGAAGCTCAATATTCAAAATATAACCGTCCAAAAAGGAGACATCTATGAGCTTGATGGCTCGCGACTCATGTGCGGCGACTCAACGATTCCGGAAGACATACAGAAGCTCATGAACGGAGAAAAGGCCGATATGTGCCTAACTGATCCCCCATATATTCTCAATTACGCCAAAGGAAAAACAAAGGGCAAGGAAGGCGTCACAACGGGATTCGGAGCGAAGAAAAACCGCCGATATCTAGAAACGGAAGAAATTCCGCCCGACTTCACAGAAAAGTGGATGGGAAATATCCACAACGTAGCCAAAGACAACTTCTCCATCATCTGTTACGAAAACTGGAAGAATATTCCAACCATTTGGGGCGAGATGGAGAAATATTGGAATATCAGAAACATGATCGTCTGGCATGTCCCGAACCGCATGCAGGGATACACGCACAAGAACCGTTTCTACAATAAGCACGATATCGCCATGGTCGGTTCATCGGACGGTATTGAGGCAACCACCGAAGATGAAGGCGAACTCCTCGAAGAAAAATATGAAACTGCCCTCTACGCAATATCGGGAAAAGCCCACTTCGAAGGCTATGAGAAAGGCAAAAAAATCTGCCCGACCGACTTCATCGACTATAAATGCGATGACGAGAAAGCCTCAGGCCAAGGCATCATCTTTGGCACAAAACCTCCGGAAATCCTCATCCCCTACATCAAAGTCCTCACGAAGCGTGGCGATCTCATTGTGGAACCTTTCGGAGGAAGCGGATCGACCTTAATCAGCGCAGTACGGATGCAACGTCGATGTTACCTTATGGAAAAATCCCCTACCTACGCCCAAGTCATTCTTCGGCGCTGGGAAATGGAGACTGGCAAGAAGCCTGTAAAAATCAACTAACATGATAGACGAAGTAACCAAAAGGGCACTCCTGAAGGAGTTAGAAAAAACCGATAACATATATGCGGCATGTCACAAGGTTGGTGTAGCTCCAGCAACATATTACCGTTGGATACAGAATGACAAGCAGTTCAAAAAAGATGCCGCTGCCGCAAAGCGCATAGGGCGGAAAAATATTGCAGATATCTCCGAACATGGCCTCCTGATAAAAATCAAGGAGGGCAACATGGAGGCTATCAAGTATGGACTAAGACATAACCACAAAAGGTACATGCCGAAGAAGGAAGATAAGGTTATTATCGAACATCGCTCAGGACCAAAGGCATCCGAAGAACCCAAGCAGACCATTGAAGACTTTATTGATATCATGACCTCTCGGAATGAAGAGGAGGCCGCAGCAATGAGGGCAAAGTACGAAAAGATGGGACCACTACCACTTAAATCGGATGGAACTCCGATCAGTAATGAGGAGATTGGTATGTATGAAGGGTTTATTATTGAATACTTTAAGAAGAAAAAGGCGGAAGATGAGAGATGAATTATTAAAAAAGAGCTCGGACATCCGAGCTCTTTTTTGTAGAGAAATCACTTACTTAACAATACAGTCACGAAGAATCACATTCATAAGCAAGCCAGAATTCTTACCCTGAACGACAATACGCTGACCCTTCTGAAGTCCAGCTGCCTTTGATTTTTCTGAATTCTCCAGCATGCACTGAACAACACCAATAATATCATCGGTCTTTAATGCCACATATGGAGAATCAAGAATGTCTTTTCCAATAGTGCTCACCGTACCAGAAACCTCAAGAATCTTTCCTTTGTATTTATTGTCAGCATCAATCTCATTAGCCCTGTAAGCAGCGTATAATTGGGATGCTGTTACCTTGATATCTACCGGTGTTTCGGCTGCTGCGGTAGGAGTGCTGGATGTAGTTCCGGCACTATCTTTCTTGCCTCCAGATCCAAATACAGTTCCGATAATTATAAGAACCAGAATAGTACTAATAATCCAGTGCTTGAGAAACCAATTTCTCAAATCACTAGAGCAGTGCTGACATTTTTTGGCATCTTCCGGCACCGACGCCTTGCAATGTTTACATATTTTCATAGGGGATAAGGGGTAATAGAGTAAAAAATAAATAAGATATCGTTGAGAGTTCAGCTTCATTTTAGCTAGTATGATGACTATAAGTACCCAACCGGCAGTCATCGTACCATAGAAATAATGATACTCATAGTCCGTCGCCTTATAAGTATCACAGGCCTTATGCTGAATTCGTGCATAAAAACAGTAATACCCTCATAAAATTCGGCAAAAGAGTAAGGCAACTGCGACAAGAGCGTGGGATAGATTCTCAAATGGCGCTATCTCTCAAATCCGGGATTGATCGTACGTACATCGGCGGAATTGAACGCGGGGAAAGAAACGTCGCACTCAAGAACATCGAAAGACTGGCCAATGCTCTTGGAGTAAGTATTGAGGAATTATTTCGGTTTTAAAAAACTCCATTTGCACTTGATTTATATTAGGTATGGCCTATAAATCAGTTTTTTTGAGAAGTTCGTCGAAAAAATTAGGAGCATATAAATAAGCGATAAACAATTGGATTCACTACATTCACCAGAAAGTAAATCGCCATGTGCCATTCTATTTCGTAAATTATGACCAAGTGGTTTTGTAAGGAGAAAATCAATAAAACCACAAAAATTTCTGCCAAATACGTCGGATACACCGGATGACATTAAAAAATCAGAAGACATCATTTTTTCTCTCGTAACGAGCTCTCCTGGACGAGATCGATCAAGTGCAATGCTATCAATTTCCAATCCGGCCGCAATTTTCATAAATACATTTTCAATCCTTGGAATAAGAATGTGAATTGATGAGACGTAGTCTCTGGAAAAGAACCTCTCTAATCCCTTTTTAATAAAAAATAGATCTTCCGGATCGAATAGGCCAAGGCGTTCAATATAATCCAACAATTTATCTAATGTTAAACCTTTTTCCGTAACCAAAAATTGCCAAAGATGTTGAAAATATGTACATCTTCGCGCATCATTCATTTTGTACATTTCACTAAACCAGACTTCGCTCGCACTTGATCCCTCGGGGAGCAAATGACCAGACGGAGACTGTGTTGTTAATGAAACAAAAGCCAAAGTAACAGGAATTGAATTCTTTGCCAGGTTAACAATTGAGTCATAAGGTGGGCATAGTAATGGATCTAACCCAATGCGCATCAGGATACTCTCGATTTCTTTATCTTCTCTATACCCCTCTAAAATCCTGTCTAGCTCACACTGCTGAACTGTATCTGTCCATGTAAATTTTTCAAATCCTTCGGCGGCCTTTTGGTTTTGATCAGTCAAGGCAGTTTTGCAAATTTGTTGATTAGCAGAATCACCAATGTCCCGAAAAAACATCAAGGCTTTACGAAAATAATGGGAAGATTCGAACGGTTTTACATTCTCTGATTTTTTAGCCATTTCTAAATATTCTAACGCAAGCTTACTCTTCTCTTCATTTGTCATTTGTAGGGAGTTAAAATCTACAGCATTGTAACATTTAATCTGATATCAGCTAGACTTAGCTACAATGGGGCGGCATGAATGGTGTTGATACAATCTAACAACACCTCCTATGCCAGATGCACTCTTAGAGAGATTTCAAGGAGATATGACGATTTCTCGGGCGGCTCCAGCCTTGACTTCAGCGCTTAAGTACTGCCTATATGCTCGGAAATCTTCAGAATCGGACGAGAAACAGGCTATGAGTATTGATGCGCAACTTAGAGAAATGCAGGCAATCGCCGAAAGAGATCACCTAAACGTCGTCGAGATCAAACAAGAGAGTAAGAGCGCCAAAGCCACTGGCGTGAGAACAGAATACAATGAGCTGATACGAGAGATTGCGGAGGGAAAGGTAAATGCCATCTTAACTTGGGCTCCTGACAGACTGAGCCGTAATGCGGGAGATTTGGGCTCTTTAGTAGACCTAATGGATCAAGGAAAACTCCTACAAATCAGAACACATGGGCAGAATTTCACCAACAATCCGAATGAAAAATTTCTCCTCATGATTCTCTGTAGTCAGGCAAAGTTAGAAAATGACAATCGAGGTAAAAATGTAAAACGTGGCATGAAGTTCATGTGCGAAAACGGCAAAAGACCAGGTCGTCCCCCGCTTGGGTATAAATTATACCGAGACCCCACTAACCTCTCACAAAAGAGCCAAATTATCATTGATCCCGAAAAGGCACCGTTTGTGAAGAAGATGTTTGAGTACGTTATTAGTGGATGCAGCGGAAGACAGACCAATGAGTATGTCTATGACGAAGGTTTCCGAACGAAAAAAGGAAAAAGAATACCGCTGAGCATGATGTACCGAATGTTTAAAGATCACTTCTATCACGGAGAATTTGAGTATCCGAAAAAGAGTGGGAATTTTTACCGAGGGTCATTCGAAGCAATCATTACGAAAGAACAGTGGGAGGAAGCAAATAAAATACTCAAAACATGTGAGAAATCGAAGTGGGGCAGCAAAGTTTTTTACTACAGCAAGTTGTTCAAATGCGGGGTATGTAATTCAGGCGTTTGTGGCGAAGAAAGAACCAATCGGCACGGAAAAAAGTACATTTACTACAAATGCACGAAATACGGTGGAAAAACACGATGCAACGAAAAATACATCCGAGAAGAAAAGCTTATCGAATCGATTGCAAAGATGGTCGAAGAAAACAAAGAAAAGGACGCACTTGTAAGCAAGAAAATCCAACGAGAAGTAGAAAAGATAAACCAAATCCAAAGGCTGACCGTAGGGCCAAACGCAAAGGAAGTCACGAACAGCGACTATATCCAATACATCCTCACCGGAGGGACAAACTTCGAAAAAAAGCAGTTCCTCGAGTGTATTGAAGGGCAGCTCTATCTTATGGGAGGTGAGGTAACGCTTGAAAAAAATTAGCACCCATCAAGCTTACAGATCTCCCCCTCAATTTCCACCTCAATAGTTGAGTGCTGCACGTTTTCTTTTTGCACGAGCTCTTTTACTTTGCACTTTATGACAAAAACATCTTCACGTGTGGCTTTTTTTGAAAGAAGTATGTGAGTCGTCAAAATATTATATTCACCATCAAGTGACCAGAGATGAGTGTCGTGAATGGATTGAATGTGACCTATGTGAAGCATCTCCTCTTCAAGTGATTTGATATTGATAGATTCAGGAACTGCCTGAAGAAAAATGGCCACCGTTTTGCGGAAGTTCTTCAAAACCTTCCAAAGTACATACAATGAAACTAAACCCGAAAGGATGGGATCAAGTACATGCACGTCCCTGAAGATAATAATAACAGCTACTACAAGTACAGCTGCCCACCCGAAAACATCGTCCAGCAGATGCCAAACAATAACTTTTTCGTTGATGGATTGGCCTTTGCGTACGCGGAGTGCGGCAACTAGATTTACGGTTATGCCGATAATGGCAAAAAGAATCATTCCTTGCGCATCGGAGTGAACTGGATTTTGAATGCGGCGCACTGCTTCAGAAATAACAAAAAATGAACCTGTAATGATGACGATACTATTGATCAAAGCTCCCAAAAGGGAAAAACGCCTGTATCCATACGAGAACTTTTGATTTCTTTGCTTTTGAGAATAGTTTAGCAAAAACCAAGAAGTGCCAAGACTCAATGTATCACCCAAATCGTGAAGTCCTGTCGAAAGAATAGCAAGGCTGCTGGTAAAAAAACTTCCCGCTATCTCAAAAATAGCAAAGAAAAGATTGAGAAAGAAGGCTAACTTTATGTTTGAACTGGAGCTTGTATGTTGATGGGGGTTCATGATTTTAGTTAGCAACTACAGAGCTCTTCTTCCCGTAAGGCACTATACCCTTCCTTGAATAAAAATAAACAAATAACAAGTCCAGCTGCTGGATCAGCCCACCAGATTCCATATAAATAATTTAATCCCAACCCTATCAACAATGCTATAGACATGATCGTGCAGATCATGGTTTGTTTTGAATCGGCAACAAGACTTCTACTTTGAAGCCTCTTCCCAGTCTGATGTTTTAAAAATGACAAAAAAGGCATTATGATAATAGAAAGAATCGCAATAATAATCCCCAGAAGAGTCGTCTCCGGCTTTTCCTGAAAATAAAGTTTCGTGCCCGCTTCATACAGAACATAAACACCAAGAATAATAAAGCTATATCCAATAAGCTTAATTGCTCTTTTCTCAATAGCTTCCGTCTGTTCATCCGTGAGAACATCATGTTTGCGAAATCTCCAAATCATGACACTTCCGGAAATGGACTCAATAAAACTATCTATTCCGAAACTAACAAGTGCGACACTTCCTGCCAAAGAACCTGCAAAAACCGAGACAACCCCCTCAAGGATATTATAACCAACGGTAAAGTATGATAACCAAAGTGCCTTTTTGGACAGAATTGAGGACATAAGCCTTTTAACTTTTTTATTAGTGGACAGAGGCATCTGCACACTATCAGAATTTAACAAAACACTCTACGAAAAAAATCAGTCACGAACCCTCGCCAAGCCCGCCACGACAAAAAATCTCCTTTCGCTAGACTATTGGCGTCACTCTTCCTAGGGGTAAAGGGTCTAGTACCCTTGGAACGTTCGTTGAAGGAGCTTAGAGCCTCGTTAAAACCGCCCATGCACTTTTCTACAGAAGTGCGTTACCATAGGGTAAGGTGTCATAAATGGCTTACACAAGCTCTTTGGCTGGGGATGAGGGATTCGAACCCCCGAATGTTGCCTCCAGAGGGCAATGCCTTACCGCTTGGCGAATCCCCAGCGTGGTACTTCGACGATCAAAAAGATACGGAAAAGCGCATGAAGTTTACTTGAAAGTAGGTCCGAAGGCAATGGCTTCAACAAAGCTAATTTTGGATATCACCAGCACCGTGAACATCGTGATTGACGGCAGCGCGAAGATCACCCAGAAAGCCCTTCGTAGAATCAATCCCCTCGCCAGGCGTAATAAATGGACGAGGCTCAGGAGAAGCACCTCGAGCCTGAATCTCATTTCCCGAAGGAGCTCTCGATGGAGGCGGCATCTCACCGGGAACATAATCGTAAAGAGGAATACTCACATCACCAATCTGACCTCGGTCTTCTCGAATAAGATCACCAATAATAATCATTCGTTCGTAATCAGTTAGTTCATCGATCTCTACTCTCGGCGTAGGAACATCGGCACCCGGAACACGGTCATCCTGTGGAATATGAATCTCCCACGGATCACGTCGCGTATCTCCACCAGGACCTTTCAGCTGGTAGGATTCGGGTCGACGAAAATCCCCGCCATGTGGCGTGTTTGTGTCCATAAACAGCTTTTAATATGTAAGGAGTAATGATAATCCTCTCACAATAAAAAGCAAATTATTTATCAAAATATAAGAGAAGGCATTTTAACCACCACCCTTATCGCCACAGGCATTAAGAACAGCAGATGCGCTAGGATTAAGTTCTGGATAGAGTTCTATGCAGGCATATGTCTTACTGCCAATTGGTAAGTCACAAGCATCTCCACCAAGACCGATGTAATCAGAGGTCAGCTTGAACAAATCCTTGCAGTCATTTTTCGGAATGAGCTGATTGTACCAAAAAAATTTTCCACACGCCTTTTCAAGATCAGGGGAGAGCTTTTTGCCAGTTTTTTTGGCTTCAACACAGATGTTTCTAAACTTATCCCACGTCTTACCGGACTGATTAGGCTGCATATTCTGACAATACTGAAATTTCGAAGCCTCTTCGCCGGTAAGCGTATTCCAGCCATAGATATTCACTTTCATAAAAAGAGCATCGCAATCATCTGGGGACTGCTTAGGAACTGAAAACCAACTACTTGCTTTCTTACACAAAGGAAGAATCTTCTTCAATTCCGGAGGAAGAGTAGCTTCAGTGTAAATGCCTTTCTCCAAGAAGTTTTTAATTCGAGGACACTGCTGAAGAAGACTATAATCAGGACTGTGTCCATTTGGGCAAACAAGCTGCCAGTTCCAATACCCATCCTTTGGAGTTTCCTCACCATCACCACCCTGTGAAGGAGGGTACTCACCAGAAACAGAAATGCCTGGGATATTACCGACACCAGGAAGAGTGCCACCAGGAGTCTTGCCTTTAAAAATCGTATCGCCACCACGACTGCCTGACCCAGAAGATCCACCTGATGTTCTCGATCCACTCGTAGTTCCAGATTCAATCTTCCCAAATTTACCGCTGATAGACGCCTTCATGCCATCAATAGGATTTTGAATCTTGGCAGTAAAGTCCGGCTGACGGAAAGAGCCTCCACGCTGGAGCCCAGGAGTATACGCACCAGAGCTATAGCCACCCGGAAGAGGAACACCCTTACCATTACCACGAGAAACGGAAGGAGTATACTCGCCGCTTGTGCCCTGGGGCGGATGATAAACTGGATCTTTGATACACCACCAAGGAACAGCCTTCTTTGAAAAATCACCAGAAATATCAACACCCGAAAAAGAAACGGCGCCCACGACTAAAACAACCAAAACAAGTATAGAAACCAGAGACTTAGTAGAAAAAACCATAGATAAAAATAAAAAGTGAATTAATCAAATTATATCACCCCTAGGCAATAGCGCAAAGTTACAACCGAATCTCGTTCTCGATAATCTCCTCGATATGCTGAACTACTTTTTCGATGTGGCCGAATGGACTCTCGATTTGATAATTACAAACACTCATCTGGTCGATTTCTTTCTGAGCACTTTCCATGCGACGAGCCATCTCTTCGTCACTTACGGGCGCACGCTGTGTAATTCGTTTTTTCAACTCATCAAGATCTTTCACTAATAAGAAGATGCCAACCACTCGATCACGTGGAAGAATAGAAATGACTTTTTTGAAGCCCTGGATATCAACCTCTCGAATAATAATTTTACCAGCGGCAAGTGCCTCCTCGATCGGAGCCTTCAAAATACCGTAATAATTGTCCTTATGAACCTCCGCCCACTCGAGGAAGCGACCTTCGTCGATCCACTGACGGAACTGCTCCTTGGAAATATAGCTATAAACCTCCCCTTCTTTTTCGCCGGGACGAGGGTCTCGAGTCGTACAAGAAACGGGGAAAATATAGTCGCTGTGCCGCTTTTTAAGCTGAACAATGGCAGTTCCCTTGCCGGAGCCCGAAGGGCCGACAATGAGGAAGAGCTTACCTGGGGAAGTTGTAACCTGCATGCGGGCAGTATAGCAGCACTATTTAGTTGAATAAAGGAGCAAAAAATGATACAATACGTAGATTTAATTCTTCTAAAGAGTTAGATCAATGTTCTTTCACACTTCATGCTTTTCGATTATAGGTACGACGATACCTGACCCCACTCAAAAACGTTCGTTCTTGTCTTTTCTCTTTTATAATTTGAGAAAGACACAAAAACAAAAATAAAATAGATGAAGGTGAAACTCATCTCTAAACAAGGCACCAAAGAAAGGCATGAATAACTCTCCGATTTGCGGAGCACATATATGAACTCGTCGATTCATTGTGTGTACTAACTTTCTCTTTGCTTCACCTGCGCATGTACCCGTATTTGCGTCAGATGGGAACAAAAAGAAAGAAGGTCCAAAAGAGGCGTCTGCTATTCCCTAAGAAAGATATCAGACGCCCTTTTTTAATGTGAAATTGTGTCGGCCTAAGATCGACTTTAGCGTCGGTCTTAGAAAGGAAGATCGTCGATGCTGATCTCTTCTTCCAAGTCCGGAGCACCAGCGGCTACTGGACTTCCGGAATTTTCAGATGAAGTACTCTTGATGGCAGAATGTTCGCGTGAACTATCCATACCTTCTGAAGCGCCCTTCTTGTCGAGCATGATCATATTGTCGAGAATAATTTCTGTTCGGTATCGCTTTGCACCATCCTGACCTTCCCACTCACGAGTCTGAATTCGTCCTTCAGCGAAGACCTTACTTCCCTTTCGAACGTATTGAGCGCAGATCTCTCCGAGCTTTCTCCAAGCAACAAGGTTATGAAACTCAGGCTTGTCCTGACGCTGACCACTTGCATCTTTCCAAGAGTAGTTAGTAGCAATAGAAAAAGTAGCAACGGTTGCGCCGCCAGGAATCTGACGAACTTCAGGATCTTTCGTAACATTTCCGATGAGCTGCACGCGATTCAATGACATAGCCATGGTTCAGGTATTTTATAGGGGTAAGAAGTATCCGCACTCTAGCAAACGAGGTTGTAAAACTCAAATGTTTGAGATTGACGATACCTTCGTACAAACCTCCTGCACGGTCACGGGACGAATAACAGACTTACCCGTCGAAGCCGATTCAAAGCGAAAAACAGTATAGCCAATGAAGAAACTCACCAGTATACTACCGGCGATACAGAAGGCGAAAAGCCATAACTCCCACATTGTTATCCGAATATCTATGTCCACGAGCACGTACCTCTTCATCTTAGGAAGAAAACCATTACTCTCACTTGCTGAAATCATAAGTATTTGGGGTGAAAAAAGTATTAAAGCGTTTGAGGACGAGATGGCAATTTTGGAGTTATCTGACGAAGATCCACTGGTTGCAGACCTCCACAAGACACTCGAGCGAATCGGTGGAACGATGAAGATTGCAAAAATCGTGCAAGTCTTTGACCGTGATCCTGTTTTTGAGGATCTGATTGAGAAGTCCTACGATGGCGTCCACTCACGAATTATGGGGCTCAAAAAAGTATTATTAGGAGTGAGTATGTACAACGTATCAGAACGACATAACCAACTTCCTACAAATTTCTTAAAAGTTTTTAAAAAATATCTGACAGAGCTCGGTTACACCGGTCGCTACCTCAACAAGTCAAATGCGAATTTAGCAAGCGCTGCAGCCCTGGATGAAGACATTATTCACAAAGGTGTCGAGTTCAACTTCGCCCAAATCGAAGGAAAGTTTTACGTCGCCGCAACGGTCGCCGCTCAAGACTTCCGCATCTACGCCAAGCGTGACTACAATAAACCATATCGCGACAATCAGGCAGGCATGCTCCCACCAAAACTCGCACAAGTTATGATCAATATCGGACGAGGACTTCAAAAGGAAGTTCAGCCAGAGGTCGTCACTCCCCTTCTCTATGATCCATTTTGCGGAAGCGGATCAATGCTCATGGAGTCGATGCTTTGCGGATTCAACGCCATCGGATCAGACATTCGTCTCGAAACCGTCGAAGGCGCTCATGTGAACTGTGAGTGGATTCAAAAGGAGTTCCCTGACAGCAGCCACAATACCTACGAAATTTTCGAACAAGACGTCACCGCTATGAACCCAGCGGAGATCACTCAGAAATATCACCCAACCATGATCGTTTCCGAGAGCTACCTCGGCCCGTACTTCAAAAAGCGACCAACTCGTGACGAGATACAGAAGGTCCAAGAAAACCTCGGCGACCTTTACAAGAAAGCCATGGAGAAGTTTGCGGCCTTACAGGTTCCAGTAGTTTTCGCTATCGCCGCCCACAAACATGGAACTGAACACATTTTCAACGAAGCGATTGAGCAAGGCATTTCCGAAGGCCATCTCAAACGTGCGCCAATCATTCCAAACTGGATCCTCAAGCGCTTTTCGCCAGAAGAAGCCTTGGTAAAAGGCTACGCCATCGACCGCCAAACCCTCGTCTACGACCGTGATGACCAGATGGTCGCCAGAGAGATCTTCATGTTGGTTCCTGGCAAATAGGCTTCATAAAGCCGGAACTTCAAAGCTAGAAATTCGATTGAACTTTAGCCTCGTATTCGCTATAGTTTCCCCGCAATTTTCATTTTCACGTTGTGTTTCCGCGTTCCCTGATAGCTCAGCGGTAGAGCAACCGGCTGTTAACCGGTAGGTCGTTGGTTCGAATCCAACTCGGGGAGCCAGATTAGAATATCAACTAACTCTGGCTTTTTCTGCGTACAACGATGTATTTCGTCAGCCTCAATGCAAATCACATTATGTTAATGATTGAGGCCGACGTATAGTTATCGCACGCTAAAGGACGTCAAAAAAAGATAAACGGTAAATATTATTTCTAAACCTTGCCCTCAGGTTTCCAGCTTCATTCATCATAATTTCTACGCCTTCCAAGTAATCAATACGACCGAATGGAACCCCTTGGCGGCCATGTATCAAATAATTTTGCACAAACGCAGCAACATGGAATTCATGCGTTACGTCTATGCTGAGTGTCCCGCTAACTGCATCCCTCAATTGGGTATGAACAAAGGTTGCAATTTTGTCCGCAACTTCCAAGGGAGATTTCGTGCATTTATCCAGCGGCACATCATTTTTTCCTAGCCACTCCATCATACTTTCTCTCTCTGCAGTCAAAACCGCATCTTCCCTCTCGGCCTCCGACGAAGCATGTGCTGTAGCCAATCTTGCATCAACTCTATTTTCAAAATCGCCATTAGGTCCCAAGAACACCATGCTCATAGAAAGAACTTCCGTTTGATGACAAGGAGTATCCGCCCCGAAGCCTCTCGTCACGGCCGCTGCCGTATCTATCACGCGCTGCCTTGTGCTCGTGCAAACACTCTGCAGTGGTGGATGCATGAGCCTTAAACGTCTACCAAGAGCTTCCGCTTCCTTTATGCCATTTACCGTGAGCGCACCATTTAGACCTTTTTCCCCATGACGCATTAAAATAAGAGTACGATCAGTTGGTGATTTTTCAATTTGATTATTCATAATATATTTGTTGATAATAAAAAAACTCCCTTGAGTAGTGCCCAAGAGAGATAATGAATGTAACAATAGTGTTACTTACACATAGCGATAGCTATCTCTCCAGGCGGAAAGATAGTAATAAAAACCATGATGTAAGCTTGATAAAAACATATTTTCTAATAATCTTATTTCAGATTATAACAATTATCACAATAATGTCAAATTTATAATGAAACATTGCGAATACAATATTACGTCGAAAGTGTGGATATTCCCCGGGGTGGCCAGTTGGCACTTCGCGACCATTCCACTGAAAGAGTCTGAAGAAATAAAATCTACATTTAGCGGATTAAAAAGAGGCTGGGGATCGTTTCGAGTAAAAGTTACTCTCGGTAGTAGTAGTTGGGAAACGTCGATTTTCCCGGACAAGAGAGCTGGAGTGTTCGCGCTTCCACTCAAAAAAGACGTACGCAAAAAAGAAAACATTACGTATGGAGACACGATCAGCTTCGTGCTGACGATAAAAACGTAATGATTCGATGAAAACCTTATGGTATTTTAGCGAGGCCGAGCACGCACGAACTATCGGCAGATAATCTACAAACCTATGGACAAACCAACCCCAATACCCGACGAAGGCGAACCATCTATTACGGAACTTGCCGACGGAATAGGAAAGTTTGCGCGAGTTCTTCAAGAGGCAGTGACCCTCCGAAGAACAGGAAAGGCATACATGGCGGTTGCGAGCGATAAGCAGATTCTTGAGGCAATCAATCGTCTCGTGAGCGAGCCAACGAAAATGAAGATCACGGGTATCGTCAGAACGAATGGCTTGGATGATCCAGAAACCGAGAGATTATTCAAAGCATGGGTCGATGCAAACTTAGCAAGAATTGAACTCACCACGGAAGCAAATGATCCAAGACCAGGAATTGCATTTTTGGTCACACGAGCAGGCATGTATTTCAGCGCAGGCTATTTAGAAGAGGCATCAGAAGATCTTGAAGATGCAAAGAATATAGCTATGGGTACAAGTAATGCTGACCTCATCGAAGAGCTGCGCATAGAAGAGAAGATTAAATTGTGTAACTAAAGACGCCAAAGGGTGTATCATCAAGTACGGTATTCAATAATCATACCTTTATGAAGTCGAAAAACACTCTAGCGCTTTTAGCGGTAATGGGAATTTTGGTAATAAGTGGATGCTCCTCGGCATCAGTACCTGCGCCTAAGCAAGTACCAATACCTAACCCTGAGCAGAAACAAGAAGAGAGCAAGCAGGAAGCAAATATTCCAAAGGCAGACGCTTCATCGGAAGCGGAAGAACAAAAAGCCACTACTCCTGAAAAAATTGCGGAAAGAACCGTGAAGCTTTTTTATTACAATCCTGAAAAAGACAAGGATTCAACGGGAAATCTACTCTGCACTTCAAAGGGACTCGTAGCCGTAACTCGAACCATACCAGTGACAAAAACTCCTATTCAAGACACGCTCAAGCTCCTCTTGAAAGGCGAAATTACTCCTGCAGAAAAAGCACAAGGAGTAACAAGCGAGTATCCCCTACCAGGATTAAAACTTACAGGAGTCTCACTTAAAAACGGAAAACTCACACTTTCACTCGACGATCCACAAGGAAAAACCAACGGTGGCTCATGCCGCGCAGGAATTCTCTGGGCTCAAATCAAAGGAACCGCCATGCAATTTCCAGAGGTCACCTCAGTAGGACTTGCAACGGAGTTTCTCTTTCAGCCGTAGGCTAAGTGGAAGCTTCAACCTCGCATAAACATCAAAAGCTACATTTTTCTGCTGTCATATGCCCAGTGAAGAACCGCTTGACGTTGCTTTGGACGACAAGACATATCCCCTGAAACACAGTTTTTTCGTATCTGAGCGATGTGTCTAGAAATCGCCTTCCATCGCTTGATCTGACGAAGATCCTCCTCTGGTATACGTCGACCCATGTAATATCTACAATACCATTGAAACCAGCCACGCGGATCTAAGGGATAAATCCACCCTTTCTTCTGCCAAACAGAAAGCGGCTGACTCGCATTCACTCCAAAGTAATTTAACGCCGGATCGTGTTTCTTGTGACACAATTTTGCCTTCACGAACCAATCCTCAGGAAATTCTTTCGCACAGTCGGTCATATACTTTCCACCAAAAACACCGAGGGAAAGCATTTGTTTCGGCGTAAGTTCAGGCTTAAAGTCGGGATGGAAGTTTTTTCCAACGGGCTCAATGAGCTCATATATATAGTGCTCCTGCATTCGATCACTCACGCGAACTTTTGTATTCATAGTCTGAGTATATAAAACTCGAGGCGGAAATGGTATTTAAAAAAAAGCGTGCTATACTAAAATCGATACTACCTAAACTCTCTGTATGAAACCTCTCTCAAAACTTACAGTTGCTGGCCTGATGGCAGGCATGATTCTTTCAAATGCGGGCATTGGACTCGCTGAAACGAGCAATCCATTATTTAGTGATGTAGATGTACACACCACCTACAAATCAGGTATTGAATTTCTCTATACGCTTGGAGTTATCGAAGGATACAAAGACAAAACGTACAAACCATACAAAACGCTTAGCCGTGCAGAAATGCTCAAGATTCTCACAAAAGCATCTGTTCCAGGAACTCCTGGCGCCCCTACTACGAAATGTTTCGAAGACGTTCCCGTAACCGAGTGGTACGCTCCATATGTTTGCTGGGGAAAGGATCACGGATGGGTCACGGGATACGACAATGGAAAATTTTTCAAACCAGATCAAATCGTAACATCAGTTGAAGGCGTGAAAATGGCGCTCGAGGCGTTTGCTATTCCATACGAAAAAACATCTGACGTCTGGTATAAGGGTCCCGTAAAGGCGGCAAGTGCAGCAAATTATATTCCATTTGATATTCACGGATTCAACGACGGTCTTCGACGTGATCAGATGGCCGACCTCGTGACTCGTATTGTCAAAAAAAGTGACAACGTTCTCGGGACCTATCTCGGCGATCGAGAAAAATTTGTCGTAAGTTATGAGTCCATGGAAACAGATGAAAACGTAGCAAGCGAATATCTTGCAGAGCAAGATAAAATCTTGAAAGAGCAAGAAGGAGCTGCGGCCGAATCAGCAGCAACTCCAGGAAAACCATATGTCATGGTAACTTCAATGGGAGATAAAGGAAGTACATTCATCATGCTGAAGATCTATGAATCAGACAAAAATGGAGGCTTTCCTATCGATACATATGTCGTCAAAAACTCGTAGGCACTACATACAAACCTGTTACTGTTTTGAGCAAAAAGGCTTCTCAGGAAAATTATATCGTTGAAGGATTTAACCCTGGAGAAATTTACGCACTGAAAGTAAGCGCCGTAAATAGCATGGGTAAAGAAAAAGAAAGCGACATAATTGCTTTCACTATGGGTGACATTGCGACGATTACAACAAACAAAGGAGCAATTCCTGACAAGGCGTCTATTCTCGTAACAAATCAGGAAGATGGCGCATTCACGCTACAAATCACACCAGCTCTCAAGAACGGAGGAAGTTCTATTGCTGGATATTTAGTTGAAAAAAAGGAAGGAGAAGTCTTCATGCCATATAGCATGTTGTCAAAAAATCAATCAGGACTCTATGTGTTCAGCAATCTCGACAAAGAAAAAACATACTTCTTCCGAATCTTCAGTGTTAACGAAGAACATGAACAAAGCGCCGACTCAAAAACGCTCACGATTATTCCAAAGAAGAGCGGAGAGTTTCAGGTCTATTAAGTCGACTAACAGAGAAAGTGCGCTATCAACAATATAAAAAAGCTCTCGATTACGAGAGCTTTTTTTGCTCCTGAATTGATTCGCGCAATACGATCTCCCAAAGATCGTGAATATACACAGATGAAAGGCCGTATTCGCGGCCAAGTTCTTCAAGTCGAGCAAAGAGAACTTTCTCGCGTTCTTTATCAATAACAGGAAGGTCTGCACTTTTTTTGAGCTCACCAAGTTCTCGAACAAGATCCATTCGCTGAGATAAGTGCCGAAGAATGCTCGCGTCAATTTTATTAATCGCACCACGAATTCGTTCGAGATCATCCACCTGCTTTTTGGAAGTCGACAGAGAGTCCAATTTCATATTCGACGACTTCTCAAACCGAATAATCCGCATAGGACAGGCCTCAGCGGCGGCGCGATTCAACTCCTCATCGGCATCATGTAAATCAGCAACATATAAACTCCCCTTTTTAACACCGCCCAAAAGTTCCGACTTTCCGTCAGTTTCATTCATCGTCCAGTTTTGCGGAGCAATACAAACGCACGAGTTGCATCCGATACACTTCCCCCGATCATGAACAATTTTAAGCGACACGGGTAGAACGTTTACGGATTACATACATCTTATCATTGCGATGAACGAGTCGACGAACCGGAATAGTAAGAACATCGCCTTGTTTTGCTTTTTCAACAGGAGCGTCTTCAACTTTCATTTCGTTAACCGTATCTTCAAGTACTCCCGTTATCTTTCCCATAATGGCATATTCCTCACCTTTTTCGAGGTTTGTTGCCTGAACTTCAATCTCAGCAACTCCAACTCGTGGATAATAATGGACAACATTTCCAACGAAGATTCTCTCATGCGTTGCATGATTTCCGGGATCACCGCTCCACTCAGGGAGCTTGCGTCCAAGATAGTACCCATCAGTAAATCCACGATTATAAACTTTCTCGAGTCGCTTCATCCACTCATCAACTTTTTCTTGAGAAAAGGTTCCATCAAGAACAGCATCTGCCGCCTCGCGATACACACGAACGACTGTACTTACATAGAGAGGTGATCGTCCACGACCCTCGATTTTCAAAACAGAAACACCTGTCTCGATAAGTTTATCAATGAACGGAAGTGCACACAGGTCCTTCGGACTCATGACGTACTCATTATCAACAGTCATTTCTTTTCCAGTTTCATCATCAATAATACGATACTTCCTTCGGCACTCCTGTAAGCAGGCTCCGCGTTGAGCAGAGGTATTGTTCTGGAGAAGACTCATATGACAACGTCCGCTCTGGGCAATACACAGGGCGCCATGAACAAAAACTTCAACTCGAACAAGTTCACCGGATGGACCACGAATCTGCTCTTTCTCAATTCCATCACAAATTCGCTTCATCATCGAAAGATCAAGCTCGCGAGCAAGAACGATCGTATCAGCAAATTGCGCATAGAACTTCACCGTCTCGAAGTTAGAAATCGAGAGCTGGGTCGAAGCCTGAATAGGCATATTAATTTCACGTGCATACTGAATCGCGGCCATGTCCTGAACGATAATAGCGCTGATACCGGCCTTTTTTGCCGTATCAATAATCTGTCGCATCATCGACATGTCATGTTCGTAAAGGAGAACATTCAGCGTAATGTAGCTTCGAATGCCGGCGTCTTTGCAGCGCTGCGCCACCTCTACGAGCTCTTCAAGGGTGAAGTTGTGGGCAGCGCGAGTTCGCATATTAAGCTGCTGCACACCAAAATACACACTATTACATCCAGCCTCAATAGCGGCACCAAGGGCCTCAAATGAGCCAACTGGAGCCATAATTTCGATTTTTTTCATGCGCCAATTCTTCCTCAAAAGAGGTAGAAAGTAAAGGAAATTTACTTCTTCTTCGCCTTGGCCACCTTCTTCACCACACGGACTGGATCATCAACACTCTTCGCATAATGAACCGTCAAATACAGCTTCTTTTTCGCCTCATCAACAGAAATTCCAAAACCAATCTGCTTATAATCAGAACTCATAACACTGTTGTAATGAGGACGGTACTTCTTCCCCTTTTCGGCCATATAAAAATCAAACGTATACCGAATTGCCCTAATCATCTCGCTCGTACAATCCTTCTTCGTACAAGAATACGGACTCCAGCCAATATTTTCAGTAACAAGCGTCCCAGTAGCTTTTCCAAACGTAACACCCTGCGCAATGAACCACTTCTTCACAAGATTATAATCATAATACGATGTCTGACCATCTCGCTTGTGATTCATATAACCACGCTTCTTAGCGGTCTCTGACCAGCTAAGTGCCGTCTTGTCGAGCTGGGCATTGTACGTAAACGCATAGAGTTTCGCCGACTGTCGAGCAGTATTATACCAACCAATCCAAGTCGCACGAACTTTCGCCATATCAACATTCTTTGGATATGAATCCGCGAGAGCCAAAGAAGAAAATGACACGGAGAGAATCAGCAGAAACAACCCGCCACTCAAGAGACGAAAAAAACGCGACCAACTTGTGGAGATTAAAGCCATAGTAAGGTAAGATGTACATATTCAGTATAGACACACTTTACCTTATCAATCTAGTAAACATGGTAGCTATCCTCTTCGTGGTCCTCATCATTAATTTGATGGTTATTGTTTCCTTTGTGTTCATGTTTACGGGCGCACCTTATGTTCCTTCGAAAAACGAAACAGTGGAAAAAATGGTACGGCTAGCCAGCATTAAGCCAGGTCAAAAAACTCTCGACATAGGATCTGGAGACGGACGAGTGGTTATTGCTATGGCAAAACAAGGAGCAGAAGCGCACGGATACGACAATAATCCCCTTCTGGTCTATCTCGCTCGACGAAATGTCAGACGAGCCAAGCTCACGGAAAAAGCCTTCATCCACTGGGGAAATCTCTGGAAAATCGACTATAGTCCATACGATGTCGTCACGGTATACATGATGCCATACGTCATGGGTCGTCTTTATCGAAAACTCAAAAAACAGCTTAAATCAAAGGCAAAAATCATTAGCAACGCCTTCGTTTTTCCAAAAGTAGAGCCCAGTAAAAAAGAAAAAGGGGTCTACATGTACGAAATGTCCTAGATTCTCGTAACGGACGATACTTCTTAACGTATATCTAAGCCAATGAAGCAAGCTATATTCTATATTTTTGGCATAATGCTCATCTTTGCAGCCTACCTTACGGTTGGAGATGAGGTCATGAAGAAAACGCAAAATAATACACGAGAAGCCATGCCTGCCATTAAAATCGAGGAACCAAAAGAGGACCAAAAAACAGTCGCTCAAACTTCGACAACCCCAGTAAAATCAGTTCATCTTCCTATTCTCATGTATCACTACATTAGGACCGTTACAGATCTTCGCGATCCAGTTGGAATCGACCTTTCTGTGCCAGCAAGCATGTTCGAAGAACAGATGAAGTATCTCGATAACGCAGGATACACAACCATAACACTTGATGATCTCGTCGCGACATGGAAAGGAGAGAAAACACTTCCAAAAAAACCAATCATCATGACATTTGATGATGGCTATGAAGATCTCTACACCATTGTTTTTCCTATACTCAAAAAATATAATCTGAGAGCAACGGCCTACATTATCGCAGGCTTTATTGACAAACCGCACTATCTCACAAGCGAACAGCTCAAAGAACTCAGCCAGTCGCCTCTCGTTACTATCGCAGCGCACACCATGCAGCATCCTAATTTGAGAAATACTACCGGATCAAAACTCATAGATGAAGTTATGGGATCGAAGAAATGGCTAGAAAACTTTACCGAAAAGACAATTCTTCACTTTGCCTATCCGTCAGGTCAGTATAATAAAGAGACGATAAGGGCGGTAGAAAAAGCCGGTTATATAACCTCTGTCACAACTGAACCGGGAGAAGATCATCCATCTACAAAACCATTTGCCATAACTCGCGTTCGAATACGCGGAGCTGTAACTCTCGAGGCATTTCAGAAACTTCTTCCATAATTCTTTCATTCCTTAATTCAATCTATATATGCATAACTTCTTCGATCGCCCGTTTTCTAAGGCAATCGCAAGCATCACTCTCGGTGCACTTCTCGCTGGCGTAGCGTTGTATTTCGTATTTCCATCACACAAGGTATCAAAGCTCAACGCAAAAGATCTGGTCTTAAAGGCACAATATCAGGACGGCGCAGGAGTAACAGAAGACTCGCCTTTCATACTTTCAAGCAGTACCGCTCTCGATCTCGATCAGGTAAAGGCGCTTATGAACGTAGAGCCAAAAACTCAGCTAACCTATAACAAGAAATCAGACAAAGAGATTGAGATTCAGGCATCAGAGAAACTCACAAAAAATCGCGTCTATCAATTTTCTATTCCAACTCAAGATCAAAACGCATCATGGGCTTTTCAAGTAAAAGGCGAACTCCGAATACCAACGACGATTCCGGGAAATCACTCAACAGGAGTTCCGGTAAATACGGGAATCGAATTTATGTTTACTCATGAAACATACAAAGACTATGAAAAATATTTTTCTATCACGCCAAAGGTAGATGGCCGTTTTGAAAAACATGGACGAACACTCGTATTTATTCCATCAAAACTCGAGCCAGAAACAATATATACCGCATCAATGAAAAAGGGGCTTCCACTTGAGAACAGTGACGTAAAACTCGAGAATGACATTACGATTCAATTCGAAACAGCAAGTAGCAAAAAAACTCCTGACTACTTCGAGGTAGGAGGAGATCAAATTGAATGGAGTGCGGAAAGTGATCAAAACATCATTCTTTCGATGAGTCAGAATACAGAAAACAAAAACTTACATATCGTTACCTATAAGATGAATAGCAAAGATACGTACATAAGCTCCTATGAAAAACTTCTCAAGACAACATACTGGACAACCTTTAATCGATATCAAGTACAAAACGTTATCGAAAATTCAGCAAAAGTAAGGGAAATCGAGGTGCCAACAAAAACAGCAAATTACAGAACGTATGCCACTATTCCGGAAAAACTTGAAAAAGGTTATTACCTTCTGGAAATACGATATCCCGGAATCGATGAACCGCGATATCTCTGGGCACAAGTAACAAACATCAGCGCCTACCTCACGCTAAACGATAACAGCGCGCTGATTTGGACAAACAATCTCGAGGACAAAACAGCTATCAAAGGAGCAAAGGTGACTTTCTCCGGCGGAGCATCTGGAACGACAAATGACAATGGAGTCGTAAAAATGGCAATTCCATCTATCTTCATAAACAATCCAGAAAATCCAGAGGTCGCAAAAAATAAACCGGCCATTCATGCAGAAGTCGTCGCGCCAAATGGCGATCGGGTAATTTTGTTCTTGAATAAATTTTCAACAAGTAAGAGCGTAGCTGACAATTACATGTCCTATATTTATACTGATCGAAGTACATATAAGACAAGTGATACGATTGGAATTTGGGGCATAATGAGGCCAAAAAACGGAGGAAATCCACCGAAGAAAGCGAAGCTACAACTTCTCTCCGGATATGCATATGACTACATGGGTTTTGGAGACAGCCCTCAAACTATCATCGATGAAAAAGAAGTTGATATTTCAGATCTTGGTTCATACACAACGACATGGAAATTAAATAACTTAAAAACCGGCAGCTACTCAATTCAGGTAAAACTTGGAAAAGATGATATCAATATGGGATGGTTCTCTGTAGATGCATATACAAAGCCTGCATATACAATCAACGTCACTACACCAAAAGACAAGGTCATGCTCGGAGAAAAAGTACCTGTAAATATTGATGCCCGATTCTTCGAAGGCACTCCTGTTCCATTTAAAAAATTTAAAATTCGAACACGATTCAACTACAATGATGATTCAGAAAAAGAGGTTACTACAGACAAAAACGGACATGCTGCATTTGTTTATATGGTTCCAGATATAGAGGAATTAAGCACAAATTATTACGTATATTGGCCAAAAAACATTGAATTCAATGTAACTCCAGTATCCCAAGAAGAAGGTGAGATTTTTGGAACAAAAGCTATCGGCGCATATGGTCCGGATATCACATTTGAAAGCAACTCAACCTCAAACGAGAAGGGGCAAACCGTAGAAATGATTCTCAATAAACTCGATATTACAAAAGATGATACCAAAGGCGCCCCTCTTGCTAGCCATCCAATTCACGGGACAATTGTTGAAACGCATTATGTTGCAACAGTTACGGGACAGACATACGATTTTTTGAACAAGAAGACGATCGACCTAATTCGATATGACATAAAAGAAACCGTAAACAAAGAAATGGATTTCACGACAAATGCGAGCGGAAAGGTAACGGTAACTATACCTTTTGAGGAGGGAAAGATGCAGGATCTACGCATAAGCATCAAGGCTCCAAATGGACGAATGCATCAGCAAGGCATCTACATACCATCATCATATCGGTCTGAAGACTATTCTTTAAGCATGGGAAAAGGTAACGATACGTATCTATTCAATGAACAAGGTGTTGTGGCAATTAAAAAAGGGAATTCAGTGGCGGAAGATGGAAAATACCTCTTTGTTATCAGTAATGAAAAGGGAACAGATTATGTTTACCAAACTTCGGCAGTTTTAAATTTTAAATTCATTGAAAAGCTCTCTCCAAAAGCAAAAATTGAAGCGATTCAATTCACAGGAGAAACATATAGCTATATTGGAAGTCAGGTTATCCAGCTGAATTTAGAAAAAGAGAAGAAAATCAATATTGATATCACGACAGACAAGGAGTCGTACGCCCCGGGAGATGAGGTAAAACTTCATATTCACACATCGAAGAATGGAAAGGCAGTATCAGCAGATACAAACATTAGCCTCGTAGATGAAGCGTATTTTGCTATCTTTCCACAAACGGCAACACCTCTCGATTCGCTCTACTCGATGGCAGGACTTGGTCGCTATGGAGGAATCGGAAGCTACAACTACGCAACTCACAACCCAGAGGCATCAGGGGGGCTTGGCGGAGCAGAAGGAGGTGGGGGCGGAGGTGGTGATGAACGAAAATATTTTCCAGACAATGCTTTTTTCTCAACCATAACGACCAACGGAAATGGTGACGGGGACGCTACCTTCAAGATACCGGACAACCTTACTGAGTGGAGAGTCACGTCTCAGGCAGTTGATAAAGACTTGAATGCCGGAACAAAAACTCGCGCAATTAAAGTCAGGCTTCCGTTCTTCGTAGACGCTATCATTGCAAGTGACTATCTCGTTCAGGATCAACCAATCATTCAAATCCGAACATTTGGTGAAAATATTCCAGCAGGAAACGATGTAACATTTTCAATTAAAACTCCAGGCCTCGCAGATAAAGAGGTGGTAGTGAAAGCTAAAATATTCGATGCAATTGATTTCAAATTACCAACTCTCAAAATCGGAAAACACACGATCACCATCACAGCAGAATCCAATGGGAAAAAGGACATGCTCACGAGGGAGTTTTCCGTCGTCTCGTCCAGACTCACGGCATACGATGTCATAACTCAAAAAGCACAAGATGGTGGAACGGCGCCAAAAGAACTTCTTGCATCAACAAGTAACATAAAAATTGCAATTCAGGATACGGAACGGGCAAATCTTTACGGAGAACTCTGGCAAGAAATATACAATGCAGGATCAAGATTTGATCAGGTAGTTGCAAGCGAGAGAGCTCTCAAGATGATGGAGACAGTATTTGGAGAAAAGGATCTTCCAGGCATATCGATCACCAACACGTCACTCAGTGAAATTTATCAGGACGAAAATGGAGGTATCAAACTTCTTCCGTATTCGAGCGCCGATCTGGAACTTTCCGTACGTGCCGCAATTCTCGCACCAGAATACGTAAATCAAGGATCCCTAAAAGGATATTTCGCGAACATTCTCAAGGAAGAAGCAGCAAAAAAATATCCAAAAGCAACTCGTGAAAGATATGTTATGGCAATCAGCGGACTCGCTGCGCTTCACGATCCGGTACTCAATGTACTTCAAAATTTGAGCAAGGAAACCGACCTCTCCCCTATTGAAAAATTATATATTTCAGCAGGATCAATGGCAATTGGAGATCAAGATACTGCAAGGAAATTAGCTCAAGAGCTTATTAAAAATAATAGCGAAGTCATCGCGCCATACCTTCGAATCAAGGTAGGAAAAACCAATGACGAAATTCTTCGACACACCGCACTTTTAGCAGTAATAAGCGCAGATTTGAATTTAGAAGAGCGAGGCGCACTAAGCCAGTATGTACTAGAACAGAATGCAGCCGAGATTGACGTAAGCCTTGAAAAGAGCGGATACATCGAGCGACGAGCACCATTTATTGTGACAGATGATGAAGAGGTCACGTTTACAGTAAATGGAAAGAAAGAATCCAGAACGTTGAAAAATGGAGATGCTGTGATTTTAGAAGTTCCACCACAGCTCTTATCGACATTCAAGATACACTCATCAAAAGGAAATATTTCCGTGAGTTTTGTATATGAAAAATCAGTAAGCACGGGGGCACTAAAGAAAGATCCGAACATCTCTATTGTACGAACGTACAAGGTAAACGGGAAGACGACAAATACGTGGAAAAGCACCGATACGATTATCATTGAGCTTACGCCAAAATTCGGAAGCCAATCGATTGACGGATGCTACAGCCTTACGGATTACCTTCCATCTGGAGTTACTCCATTAAGTTGGCGGGTAAGTATTGGCGAAGCAGACAAAAACACCATTCGTCCATACTCAATCATAGGACAACGCGCTCAATTCTGCGTATCAAAAAACTGGACAAAATCAGTAAGATTTCCGGTACGAGTTATTGGAAAAGGAGTATATCGAGCAGAGTCAGCGATCATGCAGATTGCAAACAAGCCAGGAAGCATAACAACATCCGATGAGACATCTATCACCATTGAATAATAGAGATAAAAAGAGAAAAGTTATTGCAGTCGCCGCCGTAACGGCGGCGACTGCCCTCGTTCTCACCTTCATAACCAACACCCCCTATCTGGAAAATTCGCAAGAAAAAGCACCAGAAATAAACCAATACAAAACGCAATCTAAAAACCAGGAGATAGTAAAACCTATCAACCAAAATAATCAAAATCTTAACTACGAACGCCTTCATCCAAAGAGCTTCTTTGAAAAAGACTCTTTTTGGCCAGCTATTTCTTCCGTAAAAGAAAAACCTCTCTTCACCCTCACCAATCCAATTTTCGGCGCCACGATCCCACACCACCTCATCCCCTCTCCCGCGATCGCAACCTTCTTCCAGGAACTCAAAAGGCAGAATCCAAAAACGCTCATCATCCTCTCCCCAAATCATTTCAGTGCAGGAGAAAAACAATTTCTCACAAGTAACGAGTCCTATCCAACGCCTTTTGGCAATGTAGCCGTAGAGCAAGCTATCTA
>Ga0172380_10001810_pt1 | contig 35969 bp, 30 predicted proteins | sample Leawe162metaG_FD_119747 | JGI IMG/M metagenome (GOLD analysis project Ga0172380, IMG submission 119747) | Leachate microbial communities from a municipal landfill in Southern Ontario, Canada - Leachate well 162 metaG | ecosystem: Engineered > Solid waste > Landfill > Unclassified | place...
AGTGGCCTTGCTTGGAAGCTGCAGAAGCAGCTATTCCGTGTAGGTGGCGTCCCCACGGGGATTCGAACCCCGGTTATCGCCGTGAAAGGGCGGTGTCCTAGGCCTCTAGACGATGGGGACCCGAAAAAACCTTCCTTCAAGCTGCTGCGCTCGACTTCACTTCGTTGCCCATGCGCGCCGTACTATTCGTACTGTCTTGCATGAGCGCCTCGTGCTGTCTTCGCTCGCGACGCTTGAAGTCGCTTTTTTTGTGGTCGGTGAACCGGCCTTTTGTTGCTTGTTGCTACGGTGCTGCTTCTCTCGGCTTGTTGGTGGAGGTACGCGGGATCGAACCGCGGACCTCTTGCATGCCATGCAAGCGCTCTCCCAGCTGAGCTATACCCCCGCTCGAAAGAAGCGCGCATTATAGGGAGTTGGCGTTGGCTTGTAAAGCGCTCCGGATCGGCAGAGTGTGCGCCGCAGAATCGATTTACAGGCTAAGCATTTTCTGGAGTTCGCCGATGACGGTTGTCATTTTGTCCTGCTGTCCAGTTTCGGCCAGTTGAGCGTCGAGAACCCTGGTTACACTCTCGCTGGTTATTCCGGCAAAGAACTCTTCCTGTTTTTCTGTCAGTGCGAGCTGGATATAGGCGCGCTCGAGTTTTGTCGTCATGTCCTGAATGGCCTGACTTGTTGCTGCACGTGAGCGTCGCTGATCCTGGTCGATGTCATGCAGTACTTTGGTGATCTGCTGCACTGAGGCGGCGATGCGTTCACCACGCAGACGTGTTTGTGCGTCAGCGATCAGCGATGCTGCACGGACCTCGGCACTTTCAACCAGTACGGCGAGATGGTCTCTGAGGCGACCGCAGCGATCGGGATCTTCGGTTGGCAGGTTGCTGACCAGCAGAGAGACGCTAGGATAGGTGATCGAGAGGCGATTGCGGTACTGCAGGATGCGCTCCATGTCGGCCATGTGGCCGATTACCGAAGCTTCGAGCGGATTTGCGTCGCCGTGGGTGCTGCGAGTGACCGCGCCTCCCGGCGAGCGTACCTGAACGACTCCGTCGAGGCCGTAGGCTGCAAGTCCCTGGAGCGCTGCATCAACGAGCGCCGGATAACTGTTGCAGGCGTTGAAGGCCTGCATCGTCTGCAACAGTGAGCCAATTTCGCTCATGCTGCACATGGCGGTCATTGCTGTTTTGCTGGCGTAGCTGGCCATTTCCTTGAGCTGCGTGCGTTCGCTGACTCTGGAGAGCAATCCGGAAATTTTTGCGCGCAGTTCGCGCATCTCCAGCGGCTTGACGATGTAATCGTCAGCCCCGGCTTCATAGCCGTGGATACGCGCTTCGATCTCGTCATGTGCTGAAACGAATATCACCGGAATGCTGCCCAGGTCGCTATCAGCCTTGAGTCGGTGACAGGTTTCGTAGCCGTCGAGTCCCGGCATTTCAACGTCGAGCAGGATGAGGTCGGGGCGCTTGAGCGCCGCGACTTGCAGGCATTCTTCGCCGCTGGCGGCACTGAGTACCTGGTAACAGTCGCTGATTGCTTCGCCGATCAGCGAACGCATGAGCTCATCATCGTCGACGATGAGGATTGTCGGCTTGTCCAGATGTTCCATTTTCGTCCCCCCGCTGTTTTTATCGATTATGCATGAAATAGGGGGGCGTAATCCTTAAGGTCAGTCAATTCCTGGCAGCGGGGCGATGCGGTAGAACGTAGCCAGTTGCCGGTAGACCGCCGGATAAGCCTGATAGAGCAGTTGTGGTGATTCAAAGAACACTTCTGAAATCACTGCGAAAAATTCGGCCGGACTCTCTGCCGCATAGGGGTCAATGTCGGTTGTCTCTCCCTTGGCCTCGGCGTGATCCGCTTCCTGGCAAAAATGCTCGTAGGCGGCGAGCAACGTCGACTCCCAGTGCTCGCGTGACATGCCGATATGAAGCGGAGGTAGCCCGTCGGCGATGCCACTGCGCATATCGAGTTTGTGTGCGAACTCGTGGATGACGACGTTGTAGCCGTCGCCTGAAAGCTGCACGTCGCGCCATGAAATCAGCAATGGCCCACCGCCCCAGGCCTCACCGGAAGCGACTTCGTCGTATTCGTGAACGATGCCGTCTTCATCCTGAATACTACGGGGAATCACGAATTCATCGGGGTAAACGATGATGCCCACCCAATCGCGATACCACTCCAGCCCAAGGTTGAGTACCAGCAGGCAGCCCTGCACGGCGATGGCCAGGCATATCTCGTCGTCAAGTTCGAGACCGCCAGTAGCAGTGAACTCTTTTTCGGCCAGGAAGTTCTGGGTCAGCGTGCGCAGGCGCAGGAGGTCGTGTTCGCTGAGCCGGGCAAGAAAGGGTAACTGCGCAATCGTTTCCTGCCAGAGTTCATCCGGGATGGCGGGGAGCTGAGGCTTTCCGAACAGGCGTGAGACAAGGCTGGCAATCATCGCGGTTTCAGTTTCGGCAGTGCCGCAGTCGTCAGCCAGATACCGGCAAAGATGAACACAATGCCGGTGTAGTGATACCAGACGGGAATCTCATCGAGAAATATCGCCGAAAGAACGGTGCCGAAGACCGGCATCAGGTGGATGAACAGGCTGGCCTTGCTGGCGCCGACCTCGCCAACGGCGCGGTTGTAGAAAATGTAACCGAGGAAGCTGGGGAAAATGCCGACATAGAGCAGGGCGGCGAAGGAGCCCCAGTGCAGGTTGAGGTGGTGACCGCTGGCCATTTCCCAGACATAGGCCGGAGTCAGGACAGCAACGCCAACGCTGGTAAATGCAGCAAGCATCAGCATCGGGTGAACGCCGGCCGGGCGCCATTGCAGACCGATGGTGTAGATCGCCCAGACCAGGACGGCACCGAGCATCCAGAGGTCGCCAATGTTGAGGGTGAGCGAGTGCAATGTCGAAAGGTCGCCGCGCATGACAATGGTGGCGACCCCGAAAAAAGACAGCACGACGCCGATGGCTTCGATGCGATGCAGGTGCTTTTTCAGGAATAGCCACGAGAGGGCGATGGTGGCGATGGGAATGAACGAATTCAGCAGTACGGCATTCGTTGCTGCCGTGTATTGCAGCGCGACATAGGCCAGCGTGTTGTAGCCGCCAACGCCGAGCACGCCGAGGATCAGGATCGGCTTCCACCCTTGCCTGAGCTGCGGCCATTGTGCGCGCAGGTGAGGCAGTGCCAGCGGCAGTACGAGCAGGAGGGCAATCGTCCAGCGCCAGAAGGCCAGCGTCATCGGCGGAATGTCACCGCGAATGGCGCGGCCGATGACCATGTTGCCAGACCAGAAAAGGGTAGTCAGCGTCAGCAGCAGATACGGGTGTGAAAAGCGCGAGGACATGCAGCGGTGGCCTGGAGTAAAAGGATGTCGAGGGGGCATTGTATAATTGCCTCATGGTTTCCGTCGTCCATTCCGTCGCCGCCCAGAGCGACATCGAACATTCCCTGCAGACCCTGAGCGAAGGCTTGACTGCCGATGAGTCGGCACTCATTCGTGACGCCGAGGTTTTCGCCCGTGAGGTCTATGGCGAGCACCAGCTCGGTAGTGGCGAAGGCGTCTGGTCGCATGCGCTGGGGATGGCCCTCATTCTCGTTGGCTTGAAACTCGACGCAGCATCGCGCCTGGCTGCTTTGCTGTTTGCCGTTCCAACCTATGACGAGCGGGGCATTGAACGCATCGAGGCACGTTTCGGCCATGCCGCCGCGCATCTGGTCGGGGGCATCTCGCGCCTGAACCGGTTACGCCCGATTACTCGAGATTCGGTAGCCGATGCCGCCGAGAGCCCGCAGGAAATGAAGGCGCAGATCGAAGTCCTGCGCAAGATGCTGCTGGCCATGGTCGAAGACATTCGTGTGGTCCTCTTGCGTCTGGCGTCGCGTACGCAGACTTTGCGCTACTACGCCTCGAGCCCGGATGATTTGCGTGCCGAGGTGGCGCGCGAGACACTCGAAATTTATTCGCCGCTGGCCAACCGGCTGGGGGTGTGGGAGCTCAAATGGGAGCTTGAGGATCTTTCCTTCCGTTTCCTGCACCCCGATACCTACAAGAAGATTGCCGGGCAGCTCGACGAAAAACGGACCGAGCGCGAACAGTTCATTGCCGATGCGACGGAGCGACTGCGCACCGAACTCGCGGGCGTCGGCATCATGGACGCCGAAGTCTATGGGCGACCGAAGCACATCTACAGCATCTGGAACAAGATGCGAAAGAAGGGGGTCGATTTCGCCGAAGTCTATGATGTGCGGGCGCTGCGGGTCATCGTCCATGACATCAAGGAGTGTTACACCGCGCTCGGCATCGTGCACAACATCTGGACGCCGATTTCCAAGGAATTTGACGATTACATTTCAAACCCCAAGGGCAATCACTATCGTTCGCTGCATACCGCCGTGCGCTGCCCGGACGGACGCAGCCTCGAGGTCCAGATTCGTACCTGGGAAATGCACAAGCACGCTGAACTTGGCGTTGCGGCGCACTGGCGTTACAAGGAAGGCACGAAGAAAGGGAACGAGGACAGTTACGACGAGAAGATTGCCTGGCTACGGCAACTGCTCACCTGGAAGGATGAAGTCGCCGATTCATCGGACTGGGTGGCGCATTACAAGCAGGCTGCACTCGACGAGACCATCTACGTGATGACGCCGCAGGGGCGAGTCGTCGACCTGCCGCGCGGGGCGACACCGGTGGACTTCGCTTATCGGGTGCACACCGATCTCGGTCATCGATGCCGTGGCGGCAAGATCGATGGCGCACTGGTACCACTGAACACTGCGCTGGAAACGGGGCAACGTGTCGAGATCGTCGTCGCAAGGGAAGGGGGGCCTTCGCGCGACTGGCTCAATCCTAACCTTGGCTACCTGATTACTCATCGTGCCCGTTCCAAGGTGCGGGCCTGGTTCTCCAATCTGGCCCTCGAAGAAACGCTGTCAGAAGGTCGTGCTGTCGTCACCAAGGAACTGCAACGCCTTGGGCAAGGCGGTGTGAATATCGAGGATCTGGCTTCCAAGCTGGGTTTTGCGAAAGCCGACGACCTGTTCATTGCGGCCGGACGCAACGAACTCAGCATGCGCGCCTTTCAGGTAGCAGTACGCGGTTCCGATATGCCCGTCGAGGAGCGGGGCCTGCCTGAGCCCCGACGGCAAAAGACGCCGGAAGGTGATCACGGCATTCTCATCGTCGGTGTGGACAAGTTGCTGACGCAGCTGGCTCGTTGCTGCAAGCCGGCGCCACCAGACGAAATCAGCGGCTTTGTGACGCGTGGCAAGGGGGTATCCATTCATCGTGTGGATTGCCCGAACTTCGCCAATCTGGCTGCGCTGCATCCGGAACGCATCATCGAAACCGATTGGGGCGGCCACCCGGAAGGGGCCTTTCCGGTCGATATCATTGTTGATGCCCATGATCGCCAAGGCTTGCTGCGCGATGTATCAGACGTTTTTGCGCGGGAGAAGCTGAACGTTATTGCGGTCAATACGCAGTCGAAGCAGGGGAAAGCGCATATGAGCTTCACCGCTGAAGTGACCAATCTGCAGCAGCTCAAGCGAACCTTGAGTCAGGTACATGAGGTCGAAGGTGTAGTCGGCGTCCGGCGCGCCTGAGTGAAGTGCGAAGCACTTCACGAACAAGTACTCTCGGGGTGCGCCTGAGTGAAGTGCGAAGCACTTCACGAACAAGTACTCTCGGGGTGCGCCTGAGCGAAGCGCGAAGCTCTTAGCGAACAAATACTCCTGGGGTGCGCCTGAGCGACGCGCAGCGTGAAGAACCCGGGGCCTAAAGGCTGCCCGGCTTGAGCGCTTCAATCAGCTCGCATTGTGCACAGTGCGAAACCGTGCGGGGCGAGCGGCGCTTCTTCTGGTAACTGCCGCTGGCCTTCATTTCCCAAGCCTGGACGTTATCGGCGAGGTAGGTCTGCAGTCCTTCAGTAATGACCCGGCGTTTGAGCTTCTTGTCGAGTATCGGGAAGCCCAGCTCAATCCGCCGGAAGAAATTGCGTTCCATCCAGTCCGCACTCGAAAGAATCACGTTCTCCTTCCCTCCCGCGTAGAAATAGAAGATCCGGTGATGTTCGAGAAAGCGCCCGATGATCGAGCGCACGCGGATGTTCTCCGAGAGTCCCTTGATGCCCGGTCGCAGGGCGCAGACACCGCGGACGATGAGGTCGATCTTGACGCCAGCCTGCGATGCGGCATAGAGCGATGCGATGGTCTCTGGCTCCAGCAGGGAGTTCATCTTGGCAACAATGCGGGCGCGTTTGCCTTCGCTGGCGGCCTGAATTTCAGCCCCGATTGCCGAAATAATGTTGGCATGCAAGGAAAAAGGGGCCTGCCATAGATGCTTCAATGTCTGCGCGCGGCCGAGACCGGTGAGTTGCTTGAACACCTCATTCACGTCGGCACCGATATCCTCGTTGCAGGTGAGTAGTCCGAAATCCGTGTAAAGGCGCGCAGTGCGTGGGTGATAGTTGCCGGTACCGAGATGCACATAGCGGCGCAAGCGGCTGCCGTTCTTGTCTTCTTCCCGGCGGACGATCATCAGCATCTTGGCATGCGTCTTGTAGCCGACGACACCGTACACCACGTGCGCACCGACTTCCTCCAGCTTGGTGGCCCAGCCGATGTTTGCTTCCTCATCGAAGCGCGCCATCAGTTCGACGATCACTGTCACTTCCTTGCCGTTCTGAGCGGCGCGGATCAGCGAGCGCATCAGCACCGAATCCGTTCCCGTGCGATACACGGTCATCTTGATCGCGACCACTTTCGGGTCGGTTGCTGCCGACTCCAGCATTTCGATCACCGGTGTGAAACTCTGGTAGGGGTGGTGCAAAAGGATGTCGCCGGCGCGAATTGCCGAAAAGATAGTCGGCTTCTTGCTTAGTGCGTTCGGTGTGCCGGGGACGAAGCCCGAGAATTTGAGGTCTGGCCGGTCCACACTATCCGGAACCTGCATCAGGCGAACCAGGTTGACCGGGCCGGCGACGCGGTAGAGATCGCTTTCGGCAAGGCCGAACTGATCGAGCAGGAACTGGGTCATGCGTGGCGAGCAGGTCTCTGCCACTTCCAGGCGGACGCCATCGCCGAAATGGCGTTGTGGCAACTCCCCCTGAATCTTGGCGCGCAGGTTTTTGACCTCTTCTTCGTCAACGAACAGGTCCGAATTGCGCGTCACGCGAAACTGGTAGCAGCCCTTGATCTCCATTCCGGCAAACAGGTGACCGACGAATCCATGCAGGATCGACGAAAGGAAAACGAAGCCGTGTGGGCAGCCGGCAAGCGCTTCGGGTAAACGGATGACACGGGGAAGCAGTCGCGGCGCCTGCACGATTGCAGCGCCCGAACTACGCCCGAAGGCATCCTTGCCCTCTAGCTCGACCGCAAAATTCAGACTCTTGTTGAGGACGCGCGGAAACGGGTGGGAAGGATCGAGTCCGATCGGTGTCAGCAACGGCATGACCTCGCGGACGAAATAGTCGAAGATCCATTCGCGTTGCGCTTCCGTCCAGGTGTTGCGACGCAGGAAGCAGATGCCTTCGTCTGCCAGTCGGGGCAGTAGATCGGTGTTGAACAGTTCATACTGCTCGGTGACGATGGCATGAGCTTCGTCCGACATCAGCCGGTAAGACTCGGCCGCCGTTTTGCCATCGGTGCTGCGGACATTGGAGCCGAGCTTGAGTTGTTCCTTGAGGCCTGCGGCACGAATCTCGAAGAACTCGTCGAGGTTGCTGCTGACGATACAGAGGAAGCGCAGACGTTCCAGCAATGGGGTCGTGGTTTCCTGCGCCTGCGCGAGAACGCGGCGGTTGAAGGCAAGCAATCCAAGTTCCCGGTTGAGGTAGTGCTCTGGTGGGAAGCGCTGCTTGCGTGAGCGGAGCATGGTCGGGCGAGTGGTCATTTTCATCAAAACGCTGAGTCGTTGAGTCGATCATTCTGTTGCAGTTATGTTACGCGATTATTTCAGCGAATTCGCTCGCTGTGCGGCTTAGCCCCTCTCAAGGTGGCGGAAGCGGCAGTGCTAGAATGGCAGCATCTTCCGATTACAGGCTGGGACGCAGGTGGGTTACGAACTTATAGCGGCGGTTGACCTTGGCTCCAACAGCTTCCGCCTGCAGGTGGGGCGTGTCCTCGATGGCCAGATCTATCCACTGGATGCGATCAAGGAGCCGGTGCGACTGGCCTCCGGTCTGACCTCTGAAAAACATCTCGACAAAGCCTCGCAGGCCCGCGCCACAGCGGCATTGGCGCGCTTCGGCGAGCGTTTGCGTGGATTTGCGCCAGAGGCGGTGCGGGCGGTGGCAACCAACGCCATGCGCGTAGCAAAGAACGCACTCGATTTTCTGCCCGAGGCCGAGAGCGCGCTGGGTTTTCCGATTGAAATCATTGCCGGTCGTGAAGAAGCGCGGCTGATTTACCTGGGAGCCGTGCATTCCCTACCGGCAGTTCAGCACAAGCGACTGGTCGTCGATATCGGTGGCGGGTCCACCGAGTTCATCATCGGCAAGCGGGTTGAGCCGCAACTCATGGAGTCGCTGTTCATGGGCTGCGTCAGCTACACGCTGCGCTTTTTCCCCGACGGCAAGGTCGACAAGCGGCGCCTGCGTGATGCCCAGATGGCTGCAGCAAAGGAAATTCAAACGATTTCCCACGACTATCGCCGCCAGGGCTGGCGGGAAGCGGTTGGCTCCTCGGGCACGGCAAGGGCCATCGCTGATCTGCTGGAAATGAACAAGCTCAATCCGGGGGGCGTTACCGGTCTCACGAAAGAAGGCTTGCAGCGTTTGCAGTCATTGCTGGTCAAGGCCGGATCGGTGCAGTCGTCCGGGCTGGCAGGGCTGCGTGCTGACCGCATGCCGGTACTGCCAGGCGGTATCGCCATCATGTCGGCGGTGTTCGACGAACTTGGCATTGAGCGCATGACTTATTCCGATGGGGCGCTCCGGCTTGGCGTGCTCTATGACCTGCTCGGACGCTTCCATCATGACGATATGCGCGATGCAACGGTCGAACAGTTCATGCGCCGTTATCAGGTCGACGCCCGGCAGGCAGAGCGGGTTGATCGGGCTGCCCGTCTGATCCTTGAGCAACTGGCGGGAAAGCCGGTTTCAATGGAACAGGAAAATGATTTCCAGTTTCTCGGCTGGGCGGCCCGCATGCACGAGATCGGTATTTCGGTCGCCCATAACGGCTATCACAAGCACGGCGCCTACATCCTCACCTACGCCGACATGCCGGGATTCTCGAAAATGGACCAGGCCCGCCTGGCGCTGCTGGTTTTCGGTCATCGCGGCAAGTTGGAAAAAATTACTGCACTACCTGCTGGCGACCCGAACTGGAAGCTGCTGTGTGCGCTGCGCCTGGCCTCCTTGCTGCATCGCTCGCGCGATGGTGCAGCGCTGCCGAATCTCCGCATCCGCGCCGTAGTTGACGGTTTTGTCCTCGAACTCCCCAACGAGTGGCTGGCTGCCCACCCCTTGACGGCGGTGGCTTTGAACGAGGAAGTCGGTGTCTGGCAACGGGTGGGGCAGGCGTTGCGTATCAAGCACCGCAGCCCGGAGCGTGATGCCTGAGATGGTCGAGCCAGCGACGTTTGCTGCCGATGTACGTGACGGCCGGCGGGTTGTGCGCCTGGCCGGATCATGGACACTGGCTTCGCTGCCGACCCCGTTGTTCGAGTTTGAGAGTTTCGAGGGGCAGCTGCTGGCGATGGCGGAGGAAGAGCCGGCATGGGATCTGACGGCGGTAGTGCGGCTGGATTCGGCTGGGGCATTGCTGCTCTGGCGCCTCTGGCGCAAGCGCTGGCCGGCAGAGGCGCTTATTCCCGACGAGCACCGCCATGTCCTGCAGCGTGCCGCGTCGGTGCCGCCGACGAGCGCCCAGGCGCCGCTGAAACCGCGTCCCGGACCACTTGAGTGGCTTGGCGGTCTGACACTTGCCCTGCGGATGCATCTGCGTGACGGTATTGCACTGGTCGGCCAGGTCCTTCTTGATATCGCCTGGCTGTGTGCGCATCCGCGCGAGATGCCGCTGCGCGAGTTATCGGCAACGATCTACAAAAGTGGCGCGCTGGCGCTGCCCGTCACTGCGCTGGTCGGGTTTCTCATCGGGGTCGTGCTGTCCTATCTTTCGTCGTTGCAGTTGCGCTTGTTCGGTGCCGAGATCTTCATCGTCAACATTCTCGGCATGAGCATCATTCGCGAGTTGGGGCCGGTACTCGTGGCTGTGCTGGTTGCCGGACGCTCAGGCTCGGCGATGACAGCGCAGATCGGTGTCATGCGCGTGACCGAGGAAATCGACGCCATGGCCACCATGGGCGTTTCCCGTTCGCTGCGCCTGGTGCTGCCGAAGGTCTTGGCGCTGGCGCTGGTGATGCCGTTGCTGGTGGTCTGGTGCTCGGCGGCAGGCATCCTTGGCGGGCTCGTTGTGGCCAATCTTCAGCTCGATCTTTCCTGGGGATTCTTCATCGACACGCTGCCACGGGCCGTGCCTCTGGCAAACCTGTGGATCGGTCTTGCCAAGGGCTTTGTCTTTGGCCTCTTGATCGGCCTGATCGCCTGTCACTTCGGTCTGCGGGTAAAACCCAATACCGAGAGTCTGTCGACCAAGACCACCAGTTCCGTGGTCACCTCGATTACCGTCGTCATCCTCGTCGATGCCGTATTCGCGATCTACACACGCGATCTGGGGATGCCGCTGTGAGCTCGCCACCGGTCGTCGATGTGCAGGGCGTGTGGACCCGCTTTGGCGAAACCGTGGTGCATGAAGATATTGATCTCGTCGTTCATCGCGGCGAAATGCTCGGCCTGGTCGGCGGCTCCGGTAGCGGCAAGACGACGCTGCTGCGTGAGGTGGTCGGGCTGCTCAAGCCGACGCAAGGCGAGGTTCGGCTGTTCGGCCATTCGGTCTTCGGTTCCGACCCCGATGTCCAGCGCGACCTGCGTCGTCGCTTCGGCATGCTATTCCAGCACGGGGCGCTGTTTTCGGCGCTGCCGGTATTCGACAACATTGCTTTCCCGTTGCGCGAGCTGAAACGTCTTGACGAAGAACTGATTCGCGAACTGGTCTGGATGAAACTGGCGATGGTCGAGCTTGAACCTGCCCATGGCTTGTTGATGCCGGCCGAGCTGTCCGGCGGCATGGTCAAGCGGGTTGCCCTGGCGCGGGCGCTGGCACTGGAGCCCGAGCTGCTGGTGCTCGACGAGCCGACGGCCGGCCTTGACCCCGACCGCAGTCAAAATTTCGTAAAATTGATCCGCACCCTGCAGCGCGAATTGAATTTCACTGTCATCATGGTCACGCACGATATCGACACGCTGGCAGGTCTGGCGAACCGTGTTGCCGCACTCTCGGATCGGCGAGTGGTGGCGGTTGGAACATTCAAGGAAGTGCTGGCGGTGGATCATCCCTTCATCCGAAGTTATTTTGGTGGCGCGCATGCGGTGGCGGCACTTGAGCAGGCCGGTTAAGTACAGATTATGGAAAACAAGGCACACGCACTGATCGCCGGAATCTTCACGCTGTTGCTGCTGGTCGCCACGCTGGCTGCAATCTGGTGGTTTGGCGGCAAGCGCGAGGCCGTCAGCGAATACATCGTGGCGACGCGGCAGAACGTGACCGGCCTCAACCTGCAGGCGCAGGTGCGCTATCGCGGCATCCGCGTCGGTCGTGTCGAGTCGATCAAGCTCGATCCGGAGGATTCTCGCGACATCCTGATTCGCGTCACTATCGCCAAGGATGTACCGGTAACCCAGGGTACGATCGCCAAGCTCGGTTATCAGGGACTGACCGGTATTGCTCACGTGCTGCTCGAAGACACCGGCAAGAACCCGGCATCCCTCGAACAGGGTGCAAAGCTGCCGCGCATACCGATGCAGCCATCGCTGATGCAGGAGTTTGCCGATTCCGGCGGTGCGGTTCTGCGCCAGGCCAGCGAGTTGCTCGCCAACATCAACCAGCTGCTCAATACTGAAAACCGTACCCGCATCAGCAAAACGCTGACTAATCTGGAAACCGGCAGCGCCAATCTGACGGCGACGCTGGCTGAGGCCAGGGCGGTGCTTGCCGACGATCGTATCAAGCGCCTTGGTCCGGCCATCGCCAATATCGAGGGCGCGGCTGCTGAAGCGCGCAATGCGCTGCACGAAGCGGGCAAACTGCTGCCGCACATGATCGCGCTGACCGAAAAACTCGATCAGATGGTTGGTGAAACCAATGGCGAAGGATTGGCAGCCTCCAGCGCGCGCATGGGCGAACTCGGCCGCGAACTGACGCTGACCTCACGTCAGCTCAACCGTATCTTGCAGATGCTTGAAGCAGCGCCGCAGAGCGTCATTTATGGCCCGCCGTTGGCGGCCCCTGGCCCGGGGGAACCGGGATTCGCACCGCCCAATAAGTCAGAGAAACCATGATCCGGAAAATTACAGCCCTTGCCCCTGTCTTCCTGCTTGCTGCTTGCATGGGCGGCGGCCGCTCATCCAGTGACGTAGCCATCTACGACCTTGGTCCTCCAGCCACCGTGCTGGCCGGGGCGGCGACCGCGAGTACGGGGGTGGCCATCGAGATTCGCCTGCCAGGCTGGTTCGATGCGACGAACATGGCCTACCGCCTTGCGTATCAGGACTCGCAGCGGCTTTTCAGTTATACCCAGGCGCGTTGGGCCGGCACACCGGCAACCCTGCTGCAGCAGCGCCTGCGCCAGCGTCTTGCCGTTGTTTCCGGCGGCGCAACCTGCACCCTGCGCCTCGAACTGGATGAATTCAGCCAGGTGTTCAGCGCATCAAGCCAGAGCACCGTCCTGATTCAGGGTGAAGCGCTGATGCTCGGCAAGGGGCGGACCTTGCTGGCACGCCAGAAGATCCGTATCGAGGCACCGGCCGGCAAGGATGCCGCATCCGGTGCGCTGGCCCTGAGTGCGGCAACCGATACGCTGGCCAGTCAGCTGCTGCCGCTGCTGGAAAAGAACTCGACCGGCTGCCGACCAGCCGTCACCGACACCACCCACTGAACAACCGTTTCTCACTTTTCGGAGACAGGCATGACTGACGAATCTGCTGTCCTTTTGCGAGAGGATCGCGCCGACGGCGTGACCGTGCTGACGCTGAACCGACCAGCGCAATTCAATTCCCTGTCGCTGGCCTTGCTCGGCGAGCTGCAGGCGGCGCTTGATTCCATCGCTGCCGTGCCGTCGATCCGCGTGCTGGTCATCGCCGGGGCCGGCAAGGCTTTCTGCGCCGGGCACGATCTGCGCGAAATGCGCAGCACCCCGGAAAAGATCTTCATGCAGAAATTGTTCAAGGCCATGGCCAATGTGTGCACCACGATGCAGCGCATGCCGCAGCCGGTCATCGCCCGGATTCACGGTGTGGCGACGGCGGCGGGCTGCCAGCTGGTTGCGGCCTGCGACCTGGCGGTGGCGGCTGACGTGGCACGCTTCGGTACCTCCGGCATCAATGTCGGCCTGTTCTGTACCTCGCCGGGGGTCGCACTGTCACGCAACGTCGGCCGCAAGATGGCCATGGAAATGCTGCTTACCGGCGGCCTGATCGATGCCCAGACGGCATTGGCGCGCGGGCTGATCAACCGCGTGGTGCCTGCGGACAAGCTCGACGAGGAACTGGCGGCGCTGGTGGCCAGCATTACCAACAAGTCGCCGCTGGCCGTTGGCATGGGTAAACGGGCTTTCTACGAACAACTGGAGATGGGCGTCGATGCTGCCTACCAGCTGGCGGCCGAATCGATGGCCTGCAACATGATGGCAGCCGATGCTGCCGAAGGCATCGATGCCTTTACCGAGAAACGTCCGCCGAACTGGAAGGGGTGCTGACTTCCGACTGATCAGCTGACGGAAGTGCGCGCGAAGGCAGGCGCCACAGCCAGGTGCCGACGCTGACGGCCAGTACAGCCAGAATGATCTGCAGCCACAGGTAGTCGCGTACGACCCAGATCGAAATGGCTATCGACAGCGTCATCAGCGAGATCGCTACCTTCTTCGTGCGCAATGGCATGCTGCGGTACTCCTCCCATTCGCGGATGGTCGGGCCGAACGTAGGGTGTGCCAGCAGTCGTTGGTGGAAACGTTCCGAAGCGCGTGCATAGCAGGCGGCCGCCAGCAGGATGAAGGGCGTCGTCGGCAGTACCGGCAGGAAGATGCCGATGATTCCCAACACCAGTGCAATTGACCCGAATGTCCACAACAGCCAGCGCACGACTTGCGAGTCATGCAGGCGCGAGGCGCGCGCTTCGGCTGTTTCCGCAGGGAGTGGTGCTTGGGGGGGCAGGGCCGGGTTCATCGTGCCGGTATTTTACCGGCCGGTGATCCGTTCTGCGATCCAGCGTTTGAATTCGGGCACTTTCGGGTTGCTGCGGTCATAGGCCATCAGGCTGTGTCCGAAGACATAGGCAAAGACCAGGATGCTTCTGGCACGCGCTTCGTCGTCAGAGAGGCCCAGGCTGACAAAGAGCTTGCGCGTGCACTCCAGACGATAGCTGTCGACTTCTTCAACGACTGCGCTGATCGCCGGATCGTGTCGCGCCCAGTCGCGCACAGCGAGTTCGATCGAAATGCCCTTGCGGTTGCGCACCGCGCTATAGACGTCGATGACGTGGTGAATCTGTTCCATCTCCTTGCCGGGTACGGCCGTCGATTGCTTCTCGATATCGCGCAGGCGGCCTTCCTTCCATTCCTGGAGAACGGCGTTGAGGAGATCCTGGCGATCCTTGAAGTGCCAGTAGAAACTGCCCTTGGTGACGCCGAAATTCTTTGCCAGAACCTCCACGCGCAGGCCAGCGACGCCTTGGTCGGCGAGGACTTCGATCGCAGCCTCGATCCAGTCGTTGCGGTCGAGCTGCGTGCGCGGGGTGCTGCTTCGGGTTTTGCGTTCTGTGGTCATCTGGTTTCGCTAAGCGCTTCCGGTCGGGGTTGGCTTGACAGCCTTTTTTCCATACGGTACCGTACGCACAATCCATACCGTAGAGTATGGCTTATTGTCTGACGCGGGTTCGGCAATGTCAAACGCGAAAGTGACATAATCGGCCCACGATCGAAGTCAACATCAGGAGAGTAGCCTTGAAAGTCCTCGTACCCGTCAAACGCGTGGTGGATTACAACGTCAAGGTGCGCGTCAAGAGCGACGGCACCGGTGTCGATATTGCCAACGTCAAGATGTCGATGAATCCCTTCGACGAAATCGCCATTGAAGAGGCGGTTCGTCTCAAAGAAGCAGGCGCAGCCACCGAAATAATCGCCGTTTCCGCTGGTGTGGCCGGTTGCCAGGAAACCCTGCGCACGGCCATGGCCATCGGTGCCGACCGTGGCATCCTGGTCGAGACCGATGCTGAACTGCAGCCGCTGGCTGTGGCCAAAATCCTCAAGGCGCTGGTCGACAAGGAACAGCCGAAGCTGGTCGTGCTCGGCAAGCAGGCCATCGACGACGACGCCAACCAGACCGGCCAGATGCTGGCTGCGCTGCTCGGCTGGCCGCAGGCAACTTTCGCCTCCAAGGTAGTTATTGCCGGTGACAAGGCAACCGTGACCCGCGAGGTCGATGGCGGTCTGGAAACGCTGGAGATGTCGCTGCCGGCGATCATCACCACCGACCTGCGCCTGAACGAGCCGCGCTACGCGACGCTGCCGAACATCATGAAGGCGAAGAAGAAGCCGCTCGACACGGTGAAGCCGGAAGACCTCGGCGTCGATGTCGCGCCGCGCCTGAAGACGCTGAAGGTCGCCGAGCCGGCCAAGCGCCAGGCCGGTGTGAAGGTCGCCGATGTCGCCGACCTCATCGCCAAACTCAAGAACGAAGCGAAGGTGATCTGATCATGGCCATTCTCGTTATTGCCGAACACGACAACGTATCCCTCAAGCCCGCCACGCTGAACGCCGTCACGGCAGCCGCGAAAATCGGTGGCGACATTCATGTGCTGGTCGCCGGTGCCGGCTGCGGTGCCGCTGCCGAAGCCGCCGCCAAGGTTGCCGGCGTCGCCAAGGTAAAGGTAGCCGATGCTGCCCAGTATGCAGACCAGACCGCCGAGAACATCGCCGCGCTGGTCGTTGCCAATGCCGCCGGCTACAGCCACATCGTCGCCCCGGCCACTACCGGCGGCAAGAACTTCATGCCGCGCGTCGCCGCGCTGCTCGACGTGGCGCAGATTTCCGACATCGTCGGCGTCGAATCCGCCGATACCTTCGTCCGCCCGATCTACGCCGGCAACGTGCTGGCCACGGTGCAGTCGGCCGATGCGGTCAAGGTCATCACTGTGCGCACGACAGCCTTTGAAGCCGCCGCCGAAGGCGGCAGTGCCGCCGTCGAAACCGTCGCGGCAACCGCCGATTCCGGCCAGACCAAGCTGGTCGGTCGCGAGCTGACCAAGTCCGCACGTCCGGAACTGACCGCTGCCAAGATCATCGTTTCCGGTGGTCGCGGTGTCGGCAACGGTGAGAACTACCACGCGCTGCTCGAGCCGCTGGCCGACAAGCTGGGTGCCGCGCTCGGCGCTTCGCGCGCCGCAGTGGACGCCGGTTTCGTGCCCAACGACTACCAGGTTGGCCAGACCGGCAAGATCGTCGCCCCGCAGCTCTATGTCGCGGTCGGCATCTCCGGCGCCATCCAGCATTTGGCCGGCATGAAGGACTCCAAGGTGATCGTCGCCATCAACAAGGATCCGGAAGCGCCGATCTTCCAGGTGGCGGACTACGGCCTCGTTGCCGACCTGTTCGAGGTCGTGCCGCAACTGACCGCAGCGCTCTGACGAGGCGGAGGCGGGGATGAACCTGCCGGACGGCCTGCTTTCCAGTCAGTGGACGCTGGCCGCGTGGCTGCTGTTCATCCCGCTCTTTTTCCATGTTGTCCGGCAGGCGCCCTGGCGGCGCCTTGCCGATAGCATTCAGCTCAACGTCTGGCTCGCGACCGTGGTGACACTGACGGTGCTGTGGAGCCTCAGCGCCGGTGTCAAACCGGGGCTTTCACTGCACCTGCTCGGGGCCATGGTTTTCACACTGGCCTTTGGTCCACATCTGGCCTTTATCGGCTTGTGCGTGGTGCTCGCCGGGATTTCGCTGAACGGCACCACCGGCTGGCAAGCCTATGCCGCCAATGCGCTGCTGATGGGCGCCGTCAGCGTGCTGGTGGCACAGGCCGTGCTGCGCTTCAACGAGCGTTTTCTGCCACGGCAGCTGTTTGTCTATATTTTTGCCAATGGCTTTTTCGGAGCTGCCGCATCCATAGCAGCGACCGCCGTGGTTGCCGCGCTTATGCTGGCAATTGCCGGTGTCTATCCGATCGACTACGTGCTGGAAGAGTACCTGCCCTATGTCTTGCTGCTGGCCTTTTCCGAAGCCTGGCTGTCGGGCATGGTGATCACCCTTTTTGTCATCTACCGGCCGGAATGGGTATCCACGTTCGAGGATTCGCGCTACCTTCGCGATCAATAGAACAGCATGGCCTTGAACTCATGAATCGCCCGCTATTGAAGCTCTTCGTCGCCGTCGTTGCCAGCCTGCTGGCGCCGCTCTCGATAGCGGTCGAATTCGGCCCGCTGCAATTGCGATCGACGCTCGGCGAGCCGCTCGTTGCCGAACTCGACGTACGCGCCCAAAGCGGCGATGTGCTGAATCCGAAATGCATCAAGGTTTTTGTCCCGAGCGGGAACTATCCGCCGCTGGTCACCAGTGTCGAAATTTCCTGGCAGTCCGCTGCCACCGGCCAGTCGCTGCTGGTCCGTTCCGCCGAGCCGCTTGCCGAGCCGGCAATGCGTTTTGCGCTGGAGGCGAATTGTGGCGCGGGGCGCAGCTGGCAGGAATTTGCCGTACTGTTGCACCCGGCAGCCAGGGTGGCGCTGCCGGTACACGGCGAAGAATGGCTACTTGCACCGGGGGAAACGCCGCTGTCGCTGGCGCAACTGCTTTACCCCGGTCAGCGTGGCACCCAGCGCCGCTTCATCGCAGCACTCGCAGCAGCCAATCCCGAGCTCGCCATTGATGATTCTGGCGCACCGACACTGGCTGCGGGTACGCCCTTGCAAATGCCCGATTGGCGGGCACTGGCCGGGGCGGGCAAGGTGGCACGCAGCGCGCCAGGGCGTGTTCTGGAAGCGCCGGAAGCGCGGGAAGCATTGGCGTCCCAGCCCAAAGTAGTTGCAGTGCGCCGGGAGGGTGACGAACCGCCTGCCGCAGCAGCGCCCATGCGCCCGCCTGCACAACGCGTGCGGGAAGCCCACCGCGATCACGGCGCGCTGATGGCGGCACCCCTGCGGCTATCGATGGTGCTTGCGCCTCGGCGGGATGCCAACGAGCAACTGCGCCAGATGTTGCGGCTGGAATACCGTCTGCTGATGTCGCTCAATGAGCAGTTGTCCGCCCTGCACGCGGGGCCGCTGCCGCGTGAGGCAAGCGTCGCTGTTCCTGCGGACGAGCCTCCGGTTCGCCTGCAGTCTGCTGCAAAACTGCCTGCAGCCAGCGCCTTGGCCGATACGGCAGCTCCCGCAACTTCTCCGGCAGCGCTCCCGGCGACGCCGCCGGTGGCTGTCCCGACTGTGGTTGACGCCCCCTTGCCGCCCGTAAAAATCCCGCAGGCACCGCCGGCAATCGTGCCGGAGGCGAGCGAAGATGTCTCCGGCTGGGTTTATTACGCCGGGCTGGGAGCGGGCGCATTGGTACTGCTGGCCTTCCTGCGCCGTCGCCGCGACCTTGCCCCGCCACAGGATTTCGTGGTCGCTGAAACGGTCGTCATGGACGCCGCTCCTGCCTCGACGGGGGAAATGGAGGCCCTGTTTGCAGCGCCGGAAGCGCAACCGGCCCAATTGGCACAAATGGCGAAAGCCGTTTCGCTGCCGCCCCCGGTAGACAAGGGTGACCCCAATCCAGTCATGGAACTGGCAGAGATCATGCTCTCCTTCGGACGTATCCAGGGCGCTGCACAGACGCTGCAGGAGTACATCGAAGCCAACCCGAACGAGGCGCTGCAACCGTGGTTCAAACTGCTTGAGGTCTATCGTGTCGGTGACATGCACGCCGAGTTCGATACGTTGGCGCAGCAGCTCAACCGCAACTTCAATGTCGAGCTGCAGCAGTGGGACACCGAGGCACCCGCTGCCTTGCCTGCAACGGCTGCGCCGGCTGTTCCTGTCGATTCCGAGCAACAGTCAAAGGCCTTGAGCCTGGAAGAAATTCCGCATATCTGGGAGCGCCTGGTGGCTTGCTGGGGCAAGCCTGAATGCCTCGACTTCCTGCATCAGCTGCTGCGTGACAATCGCGGCGGCCAGCGCAGTGGATTCACCCTGCCGGTGGTGCAGGAAATTCTGCTGCTGATCGATATTCTGGTAGCCAAGTCGGCCTCCGGAAGCAAGTAAACCAACCAAACCAAAGTAGACCAAAAGGAGAACCGAGAATGAGTGAATACATTGCACCGATCCGCGACATGCAGTTCGTGCTGAAAGAGCTGGCAGGGCTCGAACAGGTGGCGCAGCTGCCGGGTTGCGAAGAGGCAACGCCGGATCTGGTCGATGCCGTGCTGGAAGAGGCCGCCAAGTTCGCCGAAGGCGTGCTCTCGCCGCTGAACATCCCCGGTGACCAGGAAGGCGCCAAGTGGCACGACAAGGCCGTGACCATGCCCAAGGGTTTCAAGGAGGCCTACCAGCAGTTTTCCGAGAACGGCTGGACGGCGCTGGCCTGCGAACCCGAATTCGGCGGCCAGGGCCTGCCCAAGGTGGTCAACGCCTGCGTCACCGAAATGTGGAAGTCGGCCAACCATTCCTTCTCGCTGTGCCCGCTGCTCACCACCGGCGCCATCGAAGCCCTGGTGCTGGCCGGCTCCGACGAGCTGAAGGCGACCTTCCTGGAGAAGATGGTCTCCGGCGTGTGGACCGGCACCATGAACCTGACCGAGCCGAATGCCGGCTCCGACCTCGCTGCCGTGCGCACCAAGGCTGAGCCGCAGGCCGATGGCACTTTCAAGATCTTCGGCCAGAAAATCTTCATCACCTACGGTGACCACGACATGGCCGACAACATCGTCCATCTGGTGCTGGCGCGTACGCCGACGGCGCCGGAAGGCGTCAAGGGCATCTCGCTCTTCGTCGTGCCGAAGTTCATGGTCAATGCCGACGGTTCGCTCGGCGCCCGCAATGACGCCTATTGCGTGTCGATCGAACACAAGCTCGGCATCCACGCCAGCCCGACGGCGGTGATGGCCTTTGGCGACCACGGCGGTGCCGTCGGTTACCTCGTCGGCCAGGAAAACCGCGGCCTCGAATACATGTTCATCATGATGAACGCCGCCCGCTTCGGCGTCGGCCTGGAAGGTGTGGCCGATGGCGAGCGCGCCTACCAGCGTGCCGTGACCTACGCCCGCGACCGCATCCAGGGCCCGGACATCGGCGTTCGCGGTGGCGGTAAGGTGGCCATCATCAACCACCCGGACGTGCGCCGCATGCTGATGAACATGCGCTGCCAGGTCGAAGCTACGCGGGCGCTGGCCTACGTGGTCGGTGCCGCGCACGATGCCGCCGTGCATCATCCGGACCCGGAAACGAAGAAGCAGAACCAGGCCTTCGTCGACCTGATGATCCCGGTGGTCAAGGGCTGGAGCACCGAAGTCGGCGTCGATGTCGCCACCACTGGCGTGCAGGTGCACGGCGGCATGGGCTTCATCGAAGAGACTGGTGCTGCGCAGCACCTGCGCGACGTGCGCATCTCGACCATCTACGAAGGCACCACCGGCATCCAGGCCAACGACCTGATCGGCCGCAAGATGGCGCGTGAAGGCGGCGCCACGATCAAGGCCGTGATCGCCACCATCCGCAAGCTCGACGCCGATCTGGCCAAACAGCAGGGTGAGCATTTCGCCGTCATCCGCTCGCGTCTGTCCGCCGGTGTCGATGCGCTGGAGCAGGCGGCTGACTGGATTGTTGCCAATTACAGCAAGGATGTCCGTGCGGTCTCGGTTGGTGCCGTGCCTTTCCTCTGGCTCTTCGGGATCGTTGCCGGTGGTTGGCAAATGGCACGGGCAGCGCTGGTTTCGCAGGCAAAAATCGATGCCGGCGAGAAGGACGCGTTCTATGCGAGCAAGATCGTCACAACCCGCTTCTTCGCTGATCACCAGCTGAGCCGCGCGGCAGGACTGGCGAGTACCGTCATCGATGGTGCGGCAGGCGCGCTGGCGTTGGAAGACGCCGCTTTTTGACGAGCGATTTCGCCGCTGTGTCGAAGAAAACGCCCTGGTGCATGCACCGGGGCGTTTTTGTTATCAGTTCGCCTTTCCTGTGTGCGGAATCAGCGCACCGACGGCTTCATCCTGTATGACTTCAAATAGCCAGAAAATCCGCTTCTTTCGGCGCCGGATTCCCCAATTCGAATGTACGCCGGGATGTCATGACTGTTGCGGTCCGGTAACGGCGTCAACGGAAGAGGTAGCGCGACTACCGACGAAAAGCGAGGCCGAGCGTGCTGCTGCACTCGCTGCGTGGTCGTGCCCCTATCTCGGGGAAAACGGCTGCCAGGCCTACCTGGAGCGGCCGCTGATCTGCCGATTGTTCGGCACGACACGCCGACTCGCCTGCCCGAATGGCCGGGCGCCTGCGGAAATGATCGACCTGCGTACCGAGCAGGAAATCTATCAGTTCCTGGCGGAGACACGGCAGGTGCTGATCTAGGCGGCCTTGCTCCCAGCGCTCCTGCACGTCAGGGTTGGGCCAGCTTTGCGAGGGCGGGATCGTCCGGGCGTTCCGTGCGAAGTTCCTGCCAGTACTTGCGCGCTTCTTCCTTTGCACCTGCCTCCATCAGTAATGCCGCGTACAGCGCCCGGCGCGAGAATTCAGCGCTGGCGGTGGGCTGGAAACGCTTCAGGCGTTCGGCCTCCGCGCTTTTCAGCACCGAAAATTCGCCGCCATATTCAGCCAGCGGCCGGCCTTCGCGTTCAGTTCGAGCCTGCCAGACATAGTGCCCGCCGGCCTGCAGTTTTGCCTCGGTCGGCAGCGGAAAGGCGTTGACGTTGTGCACCGTGGTCTGCAGCAATAACTTTCCGGCACTATCGAGCAGGGTGATGTGGATGGCCGATGCTTCGCTGTTCGCCGGCCAGAGCAGGGTCGGGGTTGTTGTCAGAACCGCCGTGTTCAGTGGCGAGGCGGATACGGACTGTGTTGTCGGCTTCTTCTGCGCACCGCGCATCACGAGTGTGGCCTGGGCGACGCGGCCGGTCGCTATTTTCACCACCGGCAGTTTGCTTGCCGGCAACGCCACGGTTTCGACCTTGCCACCGTCGAGCGCACGCGGACCGCTTTTGTCGATCCGGTAACGGCCGGGGGCCGAGAACACATATTCACGGCCACTGTTAAGGTCCACCGCCACCAGGTGCGCACCGCTTTCTAGCGTGACGCTGCTGCCGTCGCCAAGCTCGGCCATCAGTTGCACGCTTTCTGCGGCCTGCCCGTCGTGTGCGACGCGACCGCCGATATCTGTCACGAGCACTCCCGCCGCGGCTGGAAAGGGCAGGCTCAGTGCAAAGGTTAACAGCACAGCGTATTTCTTCATTTCATTACTCCTGGTTTTCCATGGATTCAGGCAGCGGCCAGCCGAAGACCTCAATGGCTGAACGCCCCTTGACTGGCTTGAGGCCCAGCGGGGCCAGTTTTTCATGCGGATCGAGATGGGCGACGACAGCCGCCGAAAGCAGCAACGGGAAGCCAGAATCCTTGGTCAGACCTTCGATTCTGGAGGCGGTGTTAACGGTGTCACCAATGGCTGAATAGTCATTGCGTTCGGGCGAACCAATGTAGCCGATGACGGCAGGGCCGTAGTGCAGCCCGATGCCGATGGCAATGGGCGGATGCCCGCTAACGGCACGGTCACGGTTGAATTCATCAAGGGCCACCAGCATCTCGCGTGCCGTACCCAGCGCCTGCTGGCAGGGATTGGCGGTGGCGTGTGGTGCGCCGAAATAGGCCATGATGCCGTCGCCGATGAACTTGTCGAGTGTGCCACCGTGGTGGTGAATGGCCCGGGTCATGCGGCCGAAGTAGTCATTGAGCAGGGCTGTTACCGCTTCGGGAGCCATCGTCTCGCTCAGCGTCGTGAAGGCCCGGATATCGGAGAAGAGCACGCAGACATGTCGTCTTTCCCCCGCCCGCCCGGGGGTCAGGCGGCCGGCCAGCATTTCTTCCAGAACCGGTGGGCTGACGAGGCCGCCAAAGCTGGCCCGCAGGCGCTTTCTCTCCTGTGCTGCCATGGTCACAGCCAGGCCCGTGCGGGCACCGAGTGCCCCGAGCAAGGCGACAGCCAGTGGCGTTGCGGGTAGATCGATGCCGGCACGCAGTGCAAAGAGGCTGGCAGTGAACAAGCCGACGGTGAGTGAGATACTCAGGAGCCATACCAGCAGGCTGGGCGGCAACCACCAGGCACCGGCGAGAATGATGACACTGAGGAGTACCGCACTTGCCGGCCATTCAACAATCGTCGCCTCGGCAAGAACAGAGCGCAGCTGCTGGGCATGAATCAGCACGCCGTGTGAAGTTTCCGAGTTGGCAATCCATCCGGCAAGCGGTACCGGAGCCATGTGCTGGTCGTCGTGTTCAAGAACACTGCCAAGCAGTACGACGCGTCCAGCAAAGGTATTCTGCAGTGCCGTCGTATCACCGCTTTCCTGCCAGGCGATCACCTGACGCAGCGGCGTATAGGTGAATGGTTGTCCAAGGGCGTACTGAATCAGCCCCGTTCGCGGGACAAGGCCAAGGGCTCGAGCAAGCTGCCCGACGAGGGTTGGTACCATTTCCCCGCCCTTGCCGATCTGCTCGTTAAAACGACGGATGACGAGATCTTCATCGCGTGACAGAAAGATGAACCCGGTACCCTCGTTGCCCGCAAGTCGCTGGAAAGGGGCGTGCAATGGCCGTGGATTCCCGTCTGGCGCGGTCGTCAGACCGAGTACCAGTGGTGCAGCCTTTCGCGCGCTAAGAATGCCGCGCGCCAACGCCGCGTCCAGCCCCGGCTGCAGCCCATCGGCCGAATGCTGCGGCAGTACCAGATCGAGCCCGACCGCTCGGGCGTGGCCGCTCGCTGTCGCCTGCAGGAAATGGCCGATCTGGCGGTGCAGGATGGCGAGCGGTGTGCCGAATGTCTCAAGGTCGGCATCGTCGATACCGACGACGACCACCGCCTCGTCACCAGCAATGGGCAGATACTGCCGGAGCAGCCGGAAGGCGGTGTCGTCCCAGTTGTTCTCGATCTGCACGCCAAGGGGTGAGAGGGCGAAAAGAACCAGTGCAGTCCCGACTGCAATGAAGCCGATCCAGCGCTGATAAACGGTCGGTGCCGGTGTTGTAGCCAGCCGTTTCACGTCAGGCGACTCCCCGTTGGTATCCCGTGTGGGCAAAAGTGTGCATCTCAGTCGCCTACTATCATGAAGGGGGCCCAGAACAGCGGGTGTGCGTAAGCATGGATTGGCTTGTTGGTCTTCGGGTCAAGGTTGCCGGGGCCATCGGCCAGTGCAAGCATGGCTTGTTGCAAGGCTTCAGGCTTCGACAACGTCGGTGTCTCGCGCTGCAGGCGGAATAGTGTCGTCATCAGGCGGCGTGCCGAGCTCGATTCTACCGGCCAGTTGGAGACGAGGAGGGCGCGTGTGCCGGCATAGAAAAAGGCGCGGCCAAGGCCTGAAACAGCTTCCGCTCCGGCCCCGTCAGCAGCGCCGGTGTTGCAGGCCGAGAGCACCACCCAGTCGGCATTCAGTTTGAGCGACAAGATTTCATCCATCTCCAGTAGCCCATTACCATTGCCATTGACGAGTTCCGGCGCAGTCAACGCCAGTGCTGGTTGAGTCAGGCCATTGAGCTCGCCGGGCACCAGCCCGTGGGTGGCAAACATGACGACCTTGCGTTGGCTGAGGTCGGTTTCGAGCACGGATTGTTCGCTGGCTTTCAACTGCAGAAAAACATCTTCCGGTCCAGCCTTGAGTTCCCTTGCGATTTCGCGGATTTCGTCGCCGGTATCAGGGAGGCGTGGCAACAGGGCGATTTCTGCAGAATCGAGCGCGACGGTGTGCGGCATGCTGCGCAGATGGAGCGGCGCGCCACGCATGGCCGGCGTGGCCGGCCCGGGCGGTTTGATCCCCGCCGTTGCTGCGTCCGCCTGGCGCTTGCTGAATAACGGGTCACCAAAGCCAATGAAGCTGTGCCGCAATGGATCGCCTGCGGGCAGCTTGCGCAGGCTGACAAACGCGGTTACTGAGGGCAGCTGTGCGATGGAAAACTGGCGTATCAGCCACGGAGCATTGCGATAGGCGTCGAAAGGAACGGCGGTCTTTGCCGCTTGCTCGTGAGGATGAGTCGGCAGCAGCGACAGCGGCAGCTGGCCCAGCTCGGCGTGGGGAACCACCAGCAGCCGCCGGGCACCGACAAGATGGCTTTCAACCGGGCCGAGCAACTGGCGATAGAGTTCGTGAGCCAGCCGCAGGTCGAAGGCTGGAACGGTGTCGATGCTGGCCGTTTGCGGATCGAGCGCACCGCGCAGCCTGGCGATTTCCCCGGCGATCTCCCGGCGTTTCAGCGGGATCACGGAAAAGCGGGTTTCCCCTTCGCTACTGACCGCCCAGACATAACTCCTGTCCTCGCCCAGGTAGTAGGCCAGGAGAACTTCACCAGGCTTCAGCACTTTGCGTGTCTCGCTGGCAGTCACTGGCCGGGGATCAACCAGATTGGCGTAATCCGGAAAGGAAGCTTCGATTTCGCGCTTGAGATGCAATGCCTCGGCTTTCAGGCTGGCGATATCGTCGCCAAGTTGTGCCTGAATCTTTGGCAATTGCTGTTCCGGTCTCGCCGACAGGAGTTGTAGAAGGAGGTCGGACAGGGCCGCGATCCGTCGTTGCGCATCCTGTTGCCGACGGGCCAGATCGGCCAGCTTCGGGTCGTGCAGGGTGGTGCGTGCAGCACTCGCCGTCAGCGCCCGTTGCACATTGCTGCTGCGGGCAATGTCAGCGAGGCGGAACGATTCCTCGGCGGCACTGAAGGCATCTTCCGGCCGCTTGCCGAGTTCCGACAGGGTATGGATATAGCTTTCGAGGATGATGGTCAGCCGCTGCTGGCGTCGGAGGCTGCTGGTTTCGTTGTCGTTGCTGCTGCGCAGTTGTTCGATCAATGGTGGAACAGCGGTTTCGAACAGCGATCGCGCCTTGGAAAACTCGCCTTGCTGGGCGCTCGAAATTGCAAGAAACGCCCGTATTTCTTGGGTTTTCAGCGCGCTATCGCCAAACCGCTGCGTGGCAAAGGCCAGCATGCGCGTCGCCAGTCGCTCGGCCCCCTTGGCATCACCGGTGCGTAACAGGGCGAGTATCCAGTCCAGGTCACCGATGCCGATGCGGCGGACCAGCTCGGGATTCTGCTGTTGCACATCGGCATTCAGGTTGAAAATTTTCAGTGCTTCCGCGTAATGCCCCTGCGCAGCCAGCGCAGCGCCGTAGTGCTTGCGTGTGAAAATGACTGAAATTGATTCTGGTCTGGCTCCCGCTGACGTGTAGGCCTTTAACGCCTCTTCGCTGAGCTTGGCCGCCTCCGCATAACGCCCTTGCTCGGCAATGATTCGGCTGAGCAGATTGAGTCCGATGCCGGTATCGGTTGAAGATCGGCCAACGCGTTCGAGCGTTCTTCTCAAGGCGTTGCGCGCGACCATTTCGGCCTCGACAATCTGGCCCCGCTGCAGGAGGACGTTGGCCAATCCGCGTTGGAGAATTTCGAGATAGCGGAAATTCGCATTTTTCACGCCGGCGTTTCGGTAGGTCCGTTCGGCGATCGACGCTTCGAAGGCCTTGATCGCGCTGCGGTACGCCTGTTCGGCCGCCGGATAATTGCCCTCCGCACTGAAAATATCGCTACGGGCGCGTTCGATAGTGGCTGTCCATTGTTTGCCGAACCGGTTCCAACCCGGTACGCCGCGCAGTCTTGCGTAGGTCGTTTCGGCATTCCCGAGGTGGCGTCTTGCAGCACTGAAGTCGCCGATCTGCGAATACTGGTAGGTCAGCATCGAATCGGCAAGCAGCGAAATGCCGGAGAGGTTGCGCGGAACCTGAATCAGCGCAGTTTCCGCTGTGCGGATGGCATCCAGCAGATTGCCAGATGTTGATTGGGCACTGGACAGATAGATCAGTGCGCGCAGCGTTTCTTCATCGCCGGGCGGTGCATGCGTGATCGCTTTCTGCAGGTCGGCGATCTGCTGGCTTACCCGGCCGATGGTCGCAGCCGCCTGAGCGCGCTGGTTGTAGAAATCGAAGAGCGCACCTTGATGAATATCCTCGGGTGGAGCGGCATCGGCAATTTGCAGGGATTTTGCGGCGATTTCCGGATCAAGTTTGTAGTGATCCAGCAGGCGGGTTATATCGTCGATGGTGCGTGGCGGCGCTTTGATCGTCTCCGGCGCAGTGTCTGGCAGCGGCGGTGACGCCAAAGCAGGCTGCAAGGCAATCGTCGTAGCCAGGAGTATCAGCGCTGACACAGCAAAAAATTGGCGTCTGGCTCGAATCATGGGCAACATCGTTCCGTAAGGGTTCGGGCTTGAAGCGTCTCGCCAGGAGCAAGGAGCGCTGCCAGCATTATGGCGCCTGCCTGCAGCACCTCCAAGCCCGTTTGCATCAAGGATACTGGCTGCCAGCGCAGGGTGCGCCGGATGACTGACATTCAAGCTAGAATAAGCCCAACAATTCCCGGAGAAGGTCATGACACCAGCCGTACAAGCCGCCATTGATGCCTTGACGCCTTATGCGCAATCGATGGAGGCGGATGAGCTGAATTTCGCTACCAGCGCCGATGTCAGCTTGCGGGTGATGCGGGCAGTCGATAACCCCGAGGTCGGCATGGAGGATCTCTCGCGCATCGTCATGGCCGAGCCGCTGCTATCGGCAAAAGTCGTGCGCATGGCCAATTCGGTTGCGCTGAATCCGTCCGGGAAAAATATTACCGATCTCAAGCAGGCAGTGATGCGTGTTGGTATTGCGCCGATCCGTTCGCTGGCGATGGCGCTGACACTCGATCAGTTGCGCCATTCGCAGCGCATGTCGGCCTGCCGCCAACTGGCCAACCGGCTGTGGGAGCGCAGCATTCATGTTGCCGCGCTTTCCTATGTCGTGGCACGTCGCCTCTCGTCGCTGCCGGCCGATGAAGCCATGCTGGCGGGCATCGTCCATGATCTCGGGCGTTTCTATCTGCTCGGCATCGCTGCCGAAAAGCATCCTGATCTGCTCAATGATCAGCCGTCACTGGTGCAGGCGCTGGACGCGCTCGAGCGTGATGTCGGGAGACAGTTGCTGACCGTGCTGGGTTTGCCGGCCAGCATCATTGAAGCAGTCGATGAACGCGGTACTTTCGGTGGCAGCATGCCGCCGGAGACGCTCTCCGACGTTCTCTTCCTGGCCTGCTGGCTGGCACCACCGACAAATCCGTTTGAAGATGCGGAAGAGCGCGCCGGCGCACGGGCACAGGAGGGCGCAGTTCTCGGGCTGGATCGCCAGACTGTTGCTGATTTTGTTACCGCATCCGGCGACGAGATCTACTCCATAGCGCTGGCACTGGAAGCCTGATCCGGCACCCGAAAAAAAGCCGCCACGAAGGTGTGGCGGCTTTTTTTCGTCCGGTGCCAGGCCTTACATGTTCGGGTACGTCGGCCCTTCGCCACCTTGTGGCACCACCCAGTTGATGTTCTGCGTCGGGTCCTTGATGTCGCAGGTCTTGCAGTGCACGCAATTCTGCGCATTGATCTGCAGCCGGGGATTCTGACCGGCCTCATCGCGCACGATCTCGTACACCCCGGCCGGACAGTAGCGTTGCTCCGGGGCATCGTAGTCGGCGAGGTTCACGCGGATCGGTACCGAGGCGTCCTTCAGGGTCAGGTGGCAGGGCTGGTCTTCCTCGTGGTTGGTGTTCGACAGGAACACCGAGGATAGACGGTCGAAGCTGACTACCCCGTCGGGCTTCGGGTAATTGATCGGCTGGAACTGTGCCGCCGGTTTTAGCTTGGTGTGGTCCGGGCCGGAATGATGCAGCGTCCACGGTGCCTTGCCACGGAAGAGCATTTGGTCGATACCGAACATCAGCCCCCCGACTTGCATACCCTTGGCCATCCACGGCTTGAAATTGCGGGCGCGATAGAGCTCATCGTAGAGCCAGCTCTGCTCGAATTTTTGCGGGAAGGCGGTCAGCTCGTCGCGCTCGCGTTCGGCTACGAGTGCCTCGAAACAGGCTTCTGCTGCCAGCGAACCGGATTTGATCGCGCAGTGCGAACCCTTGATACGGCTGGCGTTGAGGAAGCCGGCATCGTCACCGACCAGCGCGCCGCCCGGGAAAATCAGTTTCGGTAGCGACTGCAGGCCACCGGCAGTGATTGCCCGAGCACCGTAGGCGATGCGCTTGCCGCCTGCAAGAAACTTGCGGATATCCGGGTGTGTCTTGAAACGCTGGAATTCCTCGTAAGGGGAGAGGTAAGGGTTCTCGTAGCCGAGGCCAACCACATAGCCGATGCTGATCTGGTTGTTTTCCAGGTGGTAGAGAAAGCCACCGCCGTAAGTGTCCGGGTTCAGCGGCCAGCCGCCGGTGTGGATGACCAGACCTTCCTGATGCTGTTCCGGCGTGATCTCCCACAATTCCTTGAGACCGATGCCATAAACCTGTGCATCGCGGCCATCGTTGAGGCTGAAATGGGTCTGCAACTGTTTGCCGAGGTGGCCGCGGCAGCCTTCGGCAAAAAAGGTGTACTTGGCGTGCAGCTCCATACCCATCTGGAAGGCCGGGCCTTCGCTGCCATCTTTCAGGCGGCCCATGTCACCGGTGGCTACGCCCTTCACCGCACCCTTTTCATCGAACAGCACTTCGGCACCGGCAAAGCCGGCATACACCTCGATACCCAGCGTTTCCGCCTGCTGGCCAAGCCAGCGACAGACGTTGCCGAGCGAGACCACGTAATTGCCATGGTTCTGGAAACAACCCGGCAACAGCATGTTCGGCACCTGCTTCGCGCCAGTCTCGGAGAGGATGAGGAAGCGGTCTTCGCTGACGGCAGCGTTGAGCGGGGCGCCGTCTTCCTTCCAGTTCGGGAAGAGTTCGGCGAGGGCGCGCGGATCCATCACGGCGCCGGAGAGAATGTGGGCACCGATCTCCGAACCTTTTTCGATCAGGCAGACCGAGATTTCCCGGCCGGCCTCATTCGCCAGTTGCTTCAGGCGGATTGCCGAAGCCAGACCTGCAGGGCCTCCCCCGACAACCAGAACGTCGAACTCCATCGATTCGCGCTGCATGTTCTCTCTCTCCATGGTTTTTGTTATGCTGCATCCGGTAAAACAATACGGTATCGTATGGTAGCAATCTTAGCAAAAATCCCCAACTGATCAAGTACGAGAACTAGAGCATGGACACTAAAAACGCCAAACACAAACTGATCCACACCACGCAGATTCCCATTCGCTGGGGCGACATGGATGCCTACGGCCACGTAAACAACACCATCTATTTCCGCTACATGGAGCAAGCCCGCTGCGAGTGGCTGGAAGAGCAGGGCTACAAGGTAGCGCCTGAGGGCCATGCGCCGGTGATCATCAATGCCGCCTGTACCTTTCTGGTGCCGATGACCTATCCGGGAACGGTCGAGGTGCGTACCTTTGCCGGCCATCTCGGTCGCAGCAGCCTGGAAACCATTTATGAGATGCGCATTGTCGGCCAGGAGACGGTCTTTTCCCAGGGTTCTGCGAAAATCGTCTGGATGGATACGGCAACCGGGAAATCGGTGCCGATCCCCGACGAACTCAGAGCCTTGGTCGAATAGTTGCCGTTGCTGTAACCGCATGTTGAGGAGACAAAATGAACACTACCCATAACGACCAGCCCTTGTGGATACCCGGCCACGAGCGGGCAGCAGCAAGCAACATGGCGGCTTTCATCAAGCGGGCAGGGCATGCTGACTACGACGCCTTGTGGCAATGGTCGGCTGACAAGCCCGAAGCCTTCTGGCCGCTGCTCTGGGATTTTTGCGGCGTCGTTGGCGAGCGCGGCAATACGGTCCTGCAGCATGGCGATCGCATGCCCGGCGCCGAGTGGTTTCCCCAAGCGCAACTCAACTACGCCGAAAACCTCCTGAAGCAGCCTGATGCCACCGATGCGCTGGTTTTCTGGGGGGAGGGCAAGGTCAAACGCCGACTTTCCCGTGCCACGCTTTACGCTGAAGTCTCGCGTTTCCAGCAGGCGCTGAAAGCCGTTGGCGTAGTCAAGGGTGACCGCGTTGCCGGCTATCTGCCGAACCTGCCGGAAACCATCATCGCCATGCTGGCCACGGCCTCGCTCGGCGCCATCTGGTCTTCTGCCTCACCTGATTTCGGCGTCCAGGGCGTGCTCGACCGCTTTGGCCAGATCGCCCCCAAGGTGCTCGTTTGTGTCGATGGCTACTGGTACAACGGCAAGGCCGTCGACTGTCTGGAAAAAAACGCGGAAGCCATCGCCCAGCTACCCACTGTCGAGAAAGCTGTCGTCGTCGGCTACCTCGCTGAAGCCCCCGACGTGGCAGGCATTCGCAACGGCGTTTCCTATGCCGATTTTGTCGGCGCCTACGGTGCCGAAGAAATCCGCTACGAGCGCCTGTCATTCAGCCATCCGCTCTACATCATGTATTCCTCCGGCACGACCGGCGTGCCCAAGTGCATCGTTCATTGCCACGGCGGCGCACTGCTCCAGCACCTCAAGGAACAGCAACTGCACAGCGACGTAAAGCCCGGCGACCGCGTCTTCTACTTCACCACCTGCGGCTGGATGATGTGGAACTGGCTGGTTTCAGCGCTCGCCTCCCGCGCCACCCTGCTGCTCTTCGATGGCTCGCCCTTTGCCAAAGGTGCCGACGGAAAAGCCGGCAGCATCCTCTTCGACTACGCCGACGCAGAAGGCATGACCCACTTTGGCACCTCCGCCAAGTTCATCGATGCCATTGCCAAGGCCGAACTGCAACCGCGCTTGTCGCACAAGCTCGACACCGTCCGCGCCATCTTCTCCACCGGCAGCCCCCTGGTCCCGGAAGGCTTCGACTACGTCTATCGCGAGATCAAGGCCGATGTGCTGCTCGCTTCCATCTCCGGCGGTACCGACATCCTCTCGTGTTTCGTCCTCGGCAACCCCGTGCTACCGGTGTATCGCGGCGAAATCCAGTGTCGTGGTCTGGGCATGGCGGTTGACGTATTCGACGAAGAAGGAAAACCGGTACGCGGCGAAAAAGGCGAACTCGTCTGCACCCGGCCCTTCCCGGCAATGCCGGTCGGGTTCTGGAACGATGACGACGGCAGCAAGTACCGCGCGGCCTACTTCGAACGTTTCGACAACCTTTGGTGCCACGGTGACTTCGCAGAAATCACCGCACACGGCGGCATGATCATCTACGGCCGTTCTGATGCCACCCTCAACCCCGGCGGCGTCCGCATCGGTACTGCCGAAATCTACCGTCAGGTAGAAAAACTGCCGGAAGTTGTCGAGTCATTGGTGATCGGTCAGGACTGGCCGCCGGAAACCATTGGCGACGTACGCGTGGTGCTCTTCGTCAAGCTGCGCGAAGGGGCCGTGCTCGATGACGCGCTGGTCAAAAAAGTGAAGCAACAGATCCGCGACAACACAACCCCCCGGCATGTGCCGGCGAAAGTGCTGCAGGTCGCCGATATCCCACGCACCAAGAGCGGAAAGATCGTCGAACTGGCGGTTCGCAACGTGGTGCACGGGCGTGCCGTCAAAAACCTGGAAGCCCTTGCCAACCCGGAGGCGCTCGACTATTTCAGCGGACGGGTTGAACTGCAGAGTTGATGGGGCAGGTGGGCGGATGAGGCCTTTCACGGTATTCCATCAGAGTATCGTGGTCCGTCCCCTATTACGCGTGAACATTCCCGTTGCAGGGCGCAGGCTTAAACCGTGGTCCGCTATTGAGGCGATACCGCCCATTACCCGATCGGTAAATATGAAACCGAGCCACGGCTCAAACACTTAAAAATTCCCGATTGGGAAATATTGCTTGCATATAGGCCAGTTGTGGCCAATACTTTCCCGAACGGGAAATGGAGCGAGCCATGACAGCTATTCGATCACCTCAACAACTCGGCGCTGCGCTGCATGCGGCTCGCAAGCAAATTGGGCTGACGCAGCCCCAGTTGGCTCTTGCGGCGGGGGTTGGTGTGCGCTTCATCGTCGACCTTGAGGCAGGCAAGCCCACCTTGCGACTTGAACACGTGCTGCGGGTCATTGATGCCTTGGGTGGAGAGATCCAGTTGAGCGGATTGCCATCCGGTGTAGCCGACGATCGAGATGAGGGGCGCGACCATGGCGCATGAGCTGGAGGTCTGGCTTTTCGCCCGTCGTGTCGGCACCCTGGCCTTGGTCGACGGGCACTTGAGCTTTTGCTACACCCCCGAATGGTTAATGCGTTCAGACGCTGTCGCCTTGTCTGCCTCGCTCCCTCTGCAAGCGGAACTGTTCGATGACCGTAAAACGCGTCCGTTCTTTGCCGGTCTGCTGCCAGAGGGGCAGATGCGCCGGCTGATCGCACAGCAGCTCCAGGTTTCCGGCCAGAACGACTTTGCACTGCTGGACCGCATCGGTGGCGAATGCGCCGGGGCGGTAACCTTCCTTGAGCCGGGACAGGCATTGCCAGTGCCTACCCGCAATGACAACGTTCAATGGCTGAGTGACGACGAGGTCATTGCCATCCTTGATGAATTGCCGCGTCGCCCCATGTTGGCAGGCAAAGATGGCTTGCGGCTTTCCCTGGCGGGCGCACAAGACAAACTACCGGTAGTTTTCGATGGTGTCCGCATCGGGCTGCCCCGCAACGGCGCACCCAGTTCCCACATCCTGAAGCCCGCCATTCATGCTGTTGAAGACAGTGTGATCAACGAAGGCTTTTGTATGGCGCTGGCCGAGGCGATGCAGCTCAAGCCTGCAAGATCAAAAATACATCAGGTATTGGATCGCTCATTCCTGCTGGTTGAGCGCTACGACCGCATGACCGATGCACAGGGGAACCTGCAACGCCTTCATCAAGAGGATTTCTGCCAGGCGCTTGGCGTCGTGCCCGAAATGAAATACCAGAACGAAGGCGGCCCCGACCTGGCGCAGTGTTTCGAACTCGTTCGCCGCATCACGCGCCCTAGCGCGCCGCAAATCCTGCGCCTGCTCGACTATGTGATCTTCAATGTGCTGATCGGCAATCATGATGCGCACGCCAAGAATTTCTCTCTGTTGTACTCAGGAAAAACCCCCGTTCTGGCGCCGTTCTACGACACACTGTCGACGGCGGTGTATGCAACGCTGACGCCGAAGATGGCCATGAAAATCGGCAGCAAGTACAGATTCAGCGAAGTTCAGGCTCGGCACTGGGAGCTGTTTGCAGAAAGTGCCGGCCTCACCAAGGCCCAGGCCAAACGGCGCATTCTGGAGTTGGCAAAGTCATTGCCAGCAACTGCGCGCAAGCTCCAATCCGCCCCTGAACACGGCTTTACAGGGAATGCTTTGGTTGAGCAGATCAATGCCTTGATTGAACAACGCTGCGCCCTGACGATTCGTCGGCTCACCGACCCCGCCGCCGAGCCCTCTGCCTGAACCGCCATACGGACGCGGGCTCGATTCCAGGCGCGCGTCAGGCCTGGGTTTTTGATGCGGTAAAGCAAAATTGTGGTCTGTCCCCTATTGCTCTAGGTTAGGAGTCTGGCTAGACGGGTTGATCAGTGACTCCATTCAGAAAGATCTGCACGATCAATCCAGCATCTACTCCACTCACGGTGTTTGGACCGTAGAACTCTCTTATCGAGTAATCGACTGTGGCTGATATTCGACGCTTGGTTCCAAAGTCGTCAAACTTGAAAGTTACAATCTCACCGCGCGAAGGAATATCGATAGGTTTTGGAAAAGATAGAGCCTCACTTTTTTGCATGCCTCTATAGGGAAAATGCAGTACAACTGGAAACACGCCTACGGGCGCCTGCATTGCTGCCTCAGCACTACTTCGGTTTAACAAAGGAAGTGGCTTTTCGGTGGCCTTGATTTCTGAATTTTCATTTGAACTCATATTGATCCCTTCACAGCAAAAAACAGACGCCTAACGTGGAAGTGAGGGGCGGCCGGAGCGAAGCGCAGGGAACCACAAGCGCAGCTTGTGGCCGTCCCGCTCGACTGCCGGGTTAGCGATTTTTCGGCAAAGAATCGTCATTGTTATTGGTGCTCAAAGAGGCGCTAAATTTTCCGTAGTGGCCATCAGCCTTTACGGTCCACATTTGATCAGCCTTAGAAACATCAATATTCCTAAGGAGAGGTAAACTCCTGCTCGCTGAATAATCTTCCATCTACCTGCCGACCAAATCGCTAAGATCCTTCGACCGTTTCGTGTCACGAATAACGATCTGCGCGGGCTGAATATGCTCTCCGTCAGTACTGACGAATGTGTTAATGAAGTCTAAACACAGCACTCCGTCGACGTTATCTACCCCGTTCATCATTTTGCGGTTGGCTGCATCCATAAGCGCCAATACCGAGATGTCGCTGGGAATGTGGTTTTCAATGATTACCAAACCCAGCGCCATAGGTAGTTGCAATTTTTCTTTCGTTTCTTTGATCTGTCTGTTGGCCTTGCTCAAGGCATTTTCAATGGTGTTGTACAGATCTCGCTTTAGATCTTGCTCTGAGCGAACCCCTTTTTTTGCGACATTCTCAACGCGTTTTTGAACATCAAAGTTCACCAAGTCTTTGAACTCACAAACTGTCGTTTCTTCAAACAACAAAAAATCAGATTTTTGGCTTCCGTCAGGAAAGGCGTTCTTAAAGCGCTCGCCGTCTAGGCTGACTGCTTTTGAATAGCCGTTCAAAAAGTCGAGCATCATAAGGATCGCTAACGAAGGTGTAGAAAAATCATCCCCGCATCATGCCGGGAGTGAACGCCTTGATCAAGCCATGGTCATATCCTTGAAGGAGGGACGCCATGGCCCGCTACAAAACCATCGATACCAGCCC